>JACCDO010039512.1_pt1 | contig 15846 bp, 19 predicted proteins | sample 7446101 | NCBI WGS metagenome assembly JACCDO01 (sample SAMN15323440, study PRJNA562643) | freshwater metagenome | isolation source: river surface water | place: USA:Blue River Watershed | collected 2017-08-16
GTAAGAGTAAGAGTAAGAGTAAGAGTAAGAGTAAGAGTAAGAGTAAGAGTAAGAGTAAGAGTAAGAGTAAGAGTAAGAGTAAGAGTAAGAGTAAGAGCAGAAAAGTAGCTAAGAGTAAGAGTAGAAAAAGAAAAAATGTTAAAAAACTTCTTGAAGAGATGAGTGATATTGAATTTATGAATATGCAATCTGTAAAGGGATTACAATCTTATATAAAATCAAAAGGTTTAAAAGGGTATAGTAAATTAAAAAAAAATGAACTTATTGAATTTATATTAAATAAAATTGATATAGAAACTGGAGCATTATTATAATAAATTTAAACTAATATTAGTTTAAATTTAAAATTGTTAAGATGGTATTTTAAGCAAATTGATTCATAACATTTAGAATAGTATCAGATATATTTTTATTTGTAAGTAATTTTTTATCAATAGTTTTAAATACCTCATCATGTAAAATATTTAAAAATATTGAATATTCTCTAATAAATTCTGTAAAACTTTTTTGATTATTTGATAATTGATATATAAGATTATCAATAAGATCTTCTCTACTTATATCAGGATTTGATAAACGTGCATCTCCATAAAAAGCCGACCAAGCTGCACAATATCCTCCAGGATCATTTTTAGTCATTTCTCCTTCTACATCCTGAAGTGCTTGTAAATTCATAGGTGGACAAAAATCTAATGGTGTATAATAGATTTTAATAAAGTCTTGTCCCAGATTTTTATCAAAAGCTTCTTTAATCATATTATCTACTGGTGCAGTTATACATTGACCATATGTTTTCCCATGTGGCTCAAAACGTTCTAAACTTTTAAATTTAGTATCATATATCATATAATTAGCATGTCCTCCATCTTTACAAGTAAATCCAAAAGGAAAAACAATAAATCTTTTATTACCTATACATTTTTTAAGATAATTCCAAAAATTTGGCGGTATAGATAATTTATTTTCTTCTTCAATATACCTAATTGAAATATCAGTATGTTTTAATCTTTTTGATAATGTTTCACCTATATTTTCTAAAGGTATAACAATACAATCGTTTGGAAATTTAAAAGTTAAATATGCCATAACTAATAAATTATAATATGGGGTCCCTGAAAATTCTGTTATAGATTTATTAATTTTAAAGGTGGGAAGAGACACAGTTTTCATAGAAGATGGTTGTTTTACGAATTGAGAAGGTTGAGGAGCTATAGGCACCAAATATTTTGGAGGTGGTTTTACAACAGTTTTCCCGATGCTTTTTCTGATAGTTTTTCTAACGCTTTTTCTAATAGTTTTTCTGATACTTTTTCTAATAGTTTTTCTGATACTTTTTCTAGTTGGTATTCTAACACTTTTTCTAGTTGGTATTCTAACACTTTTTCTAGTTGGTGTTCTAACACTTTTTCTAGTTGGTCTTTTAGATGTTTTTCTAACACTTTTTCTAATTGTTTTTTTTGATACTCTTTTATCCGACATTATTTATTTAATTTTAATATTTTAAAATATTAAAATTTTAGCGCAATTCATTATTTTAGTTTAATAATTATTAGCTAATATTATTTCTTTTTTTATATATATTATGAATAGCATTGATATTATGTTCGTTATTAATTATATTGATTATGTCTTTTACTTGTATTCTTTTTATAGAAGTTTGGACTCTACCTGTTTCAAGTTCATTAATCATTTGTAGTTTTAAATCTTGTTTTTCAAAAATTGCTTTTTCTATTGCTGTATTTGATGTTAAATAATATATATTAACTTCTTTTGATTTTTGACCATATCTTAGTACCCTTGCAACTGATTGACTAGTTTTACCATCATTCCAATAATAATCTAATAGTATAACAGTATTAGCAACTTGAAGATTAAGACCTTCGCTTCCAATATCATAAGTTAATAATAAAATATGACCTAAACCATTATCACTAGTGTGTGAAAAATTTTCTAATACTTGTGCTCGTTTTTTAGTAGTCATAGTGCTTGTTATTGTAAACATTTTTCTATCAGAAGGTAAAAATGTTTTAAAAATATCAACAACCGTTCGAAAACAAGAGAATATAACAATATTTTCGTATTTATGATTATCTATAATTTTTAATGTTTCTCTAAATCTTGATGATTTTACAGATTCTATATCTTCTAACCATTTGTCAAGATTTTGTAATTTAATTTCTTTTGATAACATATCAGATAATTTTGATTTATTTTGAAAATCTGTCATATCAATAGCTACATTTGCGATTGGGATTACACTACAAATAACACATTGTCTAAGATAACAAATCATTGCTAGTAAATAGGTTCCGAAACGTCTAGCATTGATATCATCTCCAATCATTTTATATTCTTTTACTTTTTTATGAACAGACATCATTATTACTTTCATTGTCATATATAATGTTTCTTCCTCTCTACTAAGATTATGAGCAACTATTCGCTGATTAATTTTAGGTTTTATAAATGTTGGGTTTTCTTTTCTAGATACAAGTGAACAATTAAAACCTTTAAATAATGTACTTTTTATTAGATCTGACGCAGCTGGTAGTGTTCTTGGAAATTTTGCATCATTAATTATAAGATAATAACCAAGAATTCTTTCGGGTTTAGGTTCGTTAAACATTGTACCACTTAAAGCCCATCTATTTGATGCACATAATGAAGCTATACTTTGACATTTAAAGGTAGATACTTTTGTAAAATTTTGAACTTCATCAACAATCAAACACCCCCATATAGTAGCATACATGAAAGATCCTCCTTTTTTATGTAGTGTATATGGTTTTAATGGTATATTATAGACATTAATAATATGTTGATTAAATCTACCTTGATTTACGATCTCTTTCTTAATAAATTTTTCTTCTATATTTTCAAGTTTATAATATTTAGTTAAAACTTCGGGAGTTGTTATAATTAATTTAATATCTTCATCAAAAACATAATCATTCATATTTTTAATATAATTAGAATGGAATATAATATATTTTAAAGAATCATTAAAGAATTTTTTTATTTCAGAAACCCATGATTCAACTAATGTTTTTGATACAACTATTAAAATAGGTTGATTAGTATGTTTAGTTTGCTCAAGTGCTAAAACAAGACTAATTATAGTTTTACCGCTACCCATAGTTAAAGATAAACCACCTGATTTTTTATCTAAACATTCATCTAATATTTTTATTTGAAAATCTGATAAGTGTTTTTTACCTATTTGTATAATTTCCATTGATATATCTATATATATAGTAGTTTTCATTAATTAAAATCAAATTTAATTATATTTTTCCTAACATACTAAGGTATTTTTCAGGATTTTTTTTTAAGTCTTCTGGTCTGATTCCCATCACATAAAGCATTAAGTCAGAATTATTAATTTTTTCTGTTTTATTATAATCTAATATATGTACGTTCCAATTTATGTTCTTGTCATAACATAAATTTTTAATATAATCAGTTCTTTTTTGATCAACATAATTATATACTTCATCATCTTCGTCATCGTCTTCTTTTTTAATTTTATTATTTTTAGTAAAATATTCATTTTCGTAATATAATAAATCAAAATCAAAAGCAAATGACCCACACTCAACCTTCTCAGTACCAGGAAAGAATTTAAAATAATATAATCTATCCCATCCTTCCTCTTCAAAATACATTACTGGATTACTATTATCTTTATTTGACATATATAAACCAGATTTACAAAGCTTTTTAATTGTTCCATTCGTCAAATATCCACATAACTTATTTCCGTTTATCCTATTTGCAAAATCTTCAAATGTTTTGATTGAACTATTATTTTCAAATCGATAATCATTATTGTTAGATAAACAATATAAATAACTATCTGTATATTCTTTTCCTATCATATCAAGTTCATTTTTAAGTAACGCATAATCAATTAAAGTTTCCTTCCCATTTAAAATTTTTAATAAATAACTATAATTACCCATATTTTATTTAAATTTCGTTTATTTTTAAATTTTACTTAAAATAAACAATATAATGGATAACAATATTGAAAATATTATAAATAGATATGATGTACAGTTCAAAAATTTAATCATAAATTTAAAACAAGATATTATGAATGAACTTAATAATAATATACATTATACCTCTAAAGATCAAGATAAAACACATAATAAAATAATAACTTTAAACGATAATGGTAAACTAAATAAAATTATAGAAGAAATAATACAAACTTCTCCAATCTATATTCCTATTAAGGATGAAATAGAAAATATAACAAATTGGCATATTTCTGATAAACCTAATAATGATAACACGTTAAGATATTATAACCCAGATAACAAAATTTATCGTATATTCTATCCTGATACTAATAATGTAGAGTATTACAAGGATATTAGAGACTATTCCAAAGAAGATTTTGAAATATTACAACATAAAATTAAAAATATTATTTCATATAAAATATAAAATATTTGTAACATATAAATGAATATATTAGTATATGTTATAGCAGGATTATTAATTTATGGAATAACAACATTGATAATAAATAGTATTAGTAATTATAAATATCAAAAAATAATATACGATAGACTATTATCAATTGGTCCAATTTCTCAAATAGGTAATTTTATAAATAATACATCTCTCAAGAATGATTTGATGTTCTTATCTAAATGTGTTTTAAATAATATAAAATCATCTGGATATAATATTGATGAAATAATTAAACCTGAAAAACAAAAAGAATTCGATATTATTATTGGTGAATTGATTGAAAAATATTGTAATCATAAGTTACATTTAATGTTATTTATAGCTTTAAGTAGAGAAAATAAACAGTGTTCACCTGACAAAATTTTAAATTATATTAAGACAAAATTTCCAAATAATATAACTGTTAATAAATTAGAATTTCAAAATATCCTATCTAATATAAATATAATTGAAATTGAAAATTTATGCAAGGTTAGTTGTAATGAAGGAATGACTGTATGTGATAATACTTGTGTAGATTTAACTAAACCAAATGATCAATATTGTGGAAATTGTGATACAAAATGTGATGATAACCAGACATGTATACCTTTCAAAGAAACAGATGATTCTGAAACAATATTTAAATGTGTAAATAAGTGTTATGATGAAAATAATAACTTTACATTATGTAAACCGAATGAAACATGTTGTAAAGGTGTTTGTATGGATTTAACTAAACCAAATGATAATAATTGTGGATCTTGTGGGACTACTTGTGTTCCACAAAATGTTTGTAAACAATTTTATGATAGTAATAATAATAATAATTATAGTACTTGTGCACCAAGGTTTTATTGTGAAAATGATACTAATTGTGGAGAAGATCAAATATGTTGCGATCAAACATGTGTAAATATTTATGATGAACAACATTGTGGAAATTGTCAAACTATTTGTAATGCACCTGATACATGTGTTTCTACTCCAGATGGGTTTAAATGTATATCCCAACCTATGACGTAATAAAATACAAATATATTTTAATATATTTTAAGAATAAATATGGAAATAGATGATATAGATGAAATAGATTATGATGAAATTTTAGAAACAATTTTAAAAGATATTATGCGTACACAAGGTGCTTTAAAAGTTGTAAAACATTATATGAAAGGAGCAAAAAAGAAAGGTGATACTACTTTAGGATTTTTATATTTTAAAGAAATTAAAGATCTTGAAAGAAAACTAAACGAATTAAATGATCAATATAGGTTATTTTTAAAAGAATATATAAAAGAAACAAATGAACTGTTAACAAAACTGTAAATTAAATTTTAAAAATATTATTTTTTAAAATTTTAAATAATTAATCTTTTATTAAATGAATTTTAGATAAATGATAATATAGCCATGGTAATATCTTTATTTAAGTTTTTATTATCATAAGATTCTTTCAGTTTGTTAATTTGTTTTATATAATTTTTATATATATTTTTATTGATTATATATTTTTCATAATTTTCAGCCAAATTAATAGATAATTTGTCAGTTAATCTATTAATATATTCTATATCATGTTTAGAGTCTTGTAATTCAATAATACTTTTAAAATATTTAAGAACATTATCTAAAAAATATATTTTTGGTTCTTTGTCTTTGATACTAATTATATCAGATTTAATGTCGTTATTAATTGTTTCATCATTGAGTATTAAAGATAATATATCTATCTCTTTTTTAGGTTTATAATCAGCATTATGATGATTTCCTGCTATAGTAATTTGTCCAGATATATAATCAAAATTAGTTTTACATATAGAACATGTAATGTTATTACATCCATAACTTCTAACTACTGGTAGTTTGCATTTAGGGCATTTTATAAAACTTTCTACTAACTTGAGTGATTCAATATCTTCGTCTTTACACTCATGTATTTCATCTGTTTTTAATTTAATCTCACATTTTTTACAAAACTTATTATCACATGTAAAACATTTATAGTCAATATCTAAAATACCATTTATACAACTTTCGTTTGGACATTTTTTCATAACACGTTTTTTAAGACCATCAATATGGTTTTTATTTTTTGCATTAATTTTTTTCAATTTTTGTTGTAAAGAATTTAAAATTACATATGAAATAGCCTTAGGAAAAGTATTAACTACAAAGTCATGTTTTTCTTTCCTAATTTTCTCGATCATTTGTTGCTGTGTTTTTTCTAATATTATATCGTCGATATGATCTGATTTTAAATTATTAAAACATAATTTTTTATATTTATCTATTGTATCGGTATTACAAGTTTTAATTACTTCTGAATATAAATATTCACCTTTACAATTACTAATATCAATACACTTTGGTATAATCTGATTTTCTTTAGTATTGAAATCAATAAAAGAAATTAAACAATCTATACATATTGAACAACTGCAATTATTTGAACATTTTATTCCTAAATTTTTATCCTCAATAGTAAAATAACATACAGCGCAATCTAATGACGTCATGTCTGCATTATACAAATAATTTATGCTTTAAAATTCAATTTTATTAAATATCGATCTAAAAATGAATTCATATAAGAATATAAATACAATGCCAAATATCACAGCAAGAGATTTTCCTACTATTTTAAATATAAATCCATATGAAACAGCTTACCAATGTTTAGAAACTAAAGTAGAAAAAAAACACATGTTTTTTGGTAATAAATTTACTGAACATGGTTGTAAATATGAAAAATTAGCAATTAAAACATATGAAATACAAACTGGTAATAAGGTTAGTTCAAATCAAGGTATTGCAAAACATCCAGAATATAAATGGATAACAGGACGAGTTGATGGTCTTACAGAAATAATTGAAAATAATGAAAATATAGCAGTAAACTCAACAAAAAAACGTCGTAAATTAAATAATAAAAAAGGAATTAATATTCTACCTTGTATTGTAGAAGTAAAATGCCCTCTAAAGAAAGATAGAGATACAGAGCTAACATTAGAAAATATGCCTATATATTATTGGGCTCAATGTCAAGTATATATGAATATTTTAGATTATGAATACACTCATTATGTTGAATTTTATATTGAACCTGATGCACCTGAAGATACAGGTATATTATATTATATAACAGTTCCACGAGATAGATTATGGTGGACTGAATCACTGCCAAAAATTAAATTATTTTATGATGAAATGAAAGAATATTGTGATAAAGGTGATTTAAGTTCGCATCCAATACGAATTGTTGAAAATTTATGGAAAAAACAATTTGTTACTGAAGAAAATAATATAGTATCTTAAATAAATGTAATTTTTAAACCTATATACAAGTTTAAAAATTTATAGAATATTTTAAAAGGTTTTAAAGAATGATTTCCAATGTGTCAAGATATTCTATTGGTTTATCACAATTTATTGATTCAATCAATGTATTTAAAAAATCTAATTTATTATCAGGAACTTTGTGCTCTATTTCTGAATAAAAATCTCCAAGATTGAACTTAATAGATGTTATGAAAATATAAAAATCTCTTAGAGTTATACTATCCCACGAGTTACAACTATTGGATGAATCAAAATCAAACAATACGAAATTTCCATCTTTAATTCCTATATTATCAATTCGAGAATCTCCATGATACATTCCATTTTTATGGAAACCTTTCAATACTTTACCTATATCCCATAAAAGTTTGACCAAATTATTCTTTATTATTTCAAAAAGTTTATCTTTAGTAAAAGAGTTTAAAGGGGTAATTTTTTGCCATTTTATACAACAATCATAACTTCCAAGTATCAAAGGATAATGTTTGGTGATATTATATTCATACTTTATTAGATCATCATACCCCAAATCAAAGTAAACTACAATATCTGTATTCAGATTAGATAACAAACTATTAATTTTTGAAGATACTTTTCCTAATTTATATACTTGAAATACGAAAGTATCATCATTCGATACGAAAACTGCTGATAAACCATTACTAACTTTAATATTAATATTTTTAATATCTTTTTGACCAGACATAAGCAAAAACGTATCAATTATGTCAGAGTCAATCTCATCGTTATATTCGTTATATGCCAAATCCTTTTTATCCATATCCCGTCAATTTATGTTACATACTTTAAAAATAATTCATTTTTTCTAGAAAATTATATTAAAACAGATATATATTAATTTGATGTTGGTATTAACCGACTATCTATCCAATTAAAATAATAAGAATATGTATGAATTCCTTTTATATTACAATTATTTTTATCAATAATTTTTGTAATACCATGTCCACGTGTAAGATGGGTATAATTATCATATATTTTCATATCATCTTTAATTAGTTTAGATATAGGATGTTCTAAATATAAAAAAATTTTATTTTGTATCTCAATTGGGATTTTTTCAATATACATTAACATAATTATATATATAATTATATAATTATACTTAAGTTTTATTATGTATATAAAAATATTTTTTTTGTTAATATATAACTTAAAGTAGTCTATATTGTTATGTAAAATGCCACAAGCAAAACATACAAATATCAAAATCGTTAAATTACCTATGGAAGGTAAACGTGTTGATCTTCCTCAAGTGTTTCCACGAATGCCTAGGCTATATTTAGAGCTTTTAGAAAATAAAGCTAAGATTAAACAGGATTTAATAAATAAAGAATATGTACCTCCATCATATTATAATGATATAAATAATAATAAATCAACAACAGATGAGAAATATGATACTAAATATGAAAATAAAAAATATAAGAACTTAGAATCTAAGTTAGATAAATTATTAAATAATGAAATAAATTCAGATGATGAGCCTAATAAAGATTCTGATAAAAAAGATTATGATGATAAATACGATGATGATAAATACAAAGATAAATATGACGATGATAAATATGATGATGACAAATACAAAGATAAGTATGATGATGATAAATACAAAGATAAGTATGACGATGATAAATACAAAGATAAGTATGACGATGATAAATACAAAGATAAGTATGACGATGATGACAAATATGATGAAAAATACAAAGATAAATATGATGATGATAAATACAAAGATAAATACGATGATGATAAATACAAAGATAAATACGATGATGACAAATATGATGATAAATATAAAGATGATAAATATGATGAAAAGTCTGTAAAAAGTAAAAGTAGTTCATCATCTGTTGAAAATCTTGAAGAAAGATTAAAAGAACTTTTAGATGATGATAGTGATAAACATTCTGTTTCAACATACAAAAGATCAATTACAACTAAAGAAGATAAATATAGTAAAAAAAGAAATATTTCAGGTGATAGAATTTATACTCAACAAAATATTAAAAATGAACCACCAACTTTAGCTGAAATTGAAGCACAAGGAGGATATGTAAGAAAAAGAGAACTTAGAGATATAAATTATGTATCAAGAAATGATCAAGAAGAAGAAGATTTAAAGCGCGAAATAATGTTTAAAATGGAATTACTTAAAAAATCTTATCCATCATCAACCATACCAGAGTTTAGTATACATTCAGATTATAACACTATGAAAAAAACATATGATAGTACAGTAAGACGTTTATCACTTGATTCAACTGTTGATAATTATAAAACCTATTTAATTGGAGGTTTTATGGGTTGTGAATTTATTTTAGGCAATTTTCTAGGATTTGATATGCAAGGATTTACACAACAACAAATATTATCTATGAGTAATTATGAGAGATTGTTAATAGAATTAGGTGAAAAATCTTATGTACCAACAGGATCAAAATGGCCTGTAGAAATTCGTTTATTATTTATGATAATAATGAATGCAGTATTTTTCATAATATCAAAAATGATAATGAAGAAAACTGGTGCAAACTTATTAGGAATGATAAATGGTATGAATATACAACAACCTTCTACTCAAAATACACCTGGGGTACGTAAAAAACGTATGAAAGGACCAGATATTGATTTAAATGATATACCAGATTTAGAATAATTATTTTGTAAAAATGAATTTTAAATTATAAATATTTTTAAATAATAGAGTTAACATGTTAAACTTACAAATTGTATCTGATTTACACATTGAATACAAAAACGATGACCCAAATTATCCAAACCCTTTAGATTTAATTAAACCAGTATCTGAAATTCTAATTTTAGCTGGAGATATAGGTTCATTATATAAGATTAAACAATTACATAATTTTTTAAAAAAGATATGTATTTATTTCAAATATGTCTTATATATACCTGGAAATCATGAATATTATACTGTTAATGGTATCAAACCTCTTTCTTTAAGAGAATTAACAGTTAGACTGTATAGTTTAAAATATGACATAGATAATTTATATATTTTAAATAGAGATAACTTTATTATCGGTGATATATGTATTTCAGGGTGCACTTTATGGAGTAATGTACAAGTTCAAATTCCTAAATTTATTGTTAGAATAAATGGAATTTCAAACGAGGAATATTTAAAAATGTATAATGATGATTTAATACATATAAATGATACAATAAGATATTGTAAAGATAATAATTTAAAAATGGTTGTAGTGTCTCATCATTGTCCTACATATAGTGTACTTGGAACAAATCATCATAAAAAAGAAAAATATTTATCCTTATATGTATCACACCTAGATTATTTATTAGATAAAAATAATATTCATACTTGGATTTGTGGACATATTCATAAAAATTTTGATTTTATTACTGAACACGGGACACGTATAGTAGGTAATCAAAAGGGTAAACCAAAAGATAAAATACAAGATTTTTTATTAGATTATGTCATTAAAGTCTAAAATACATCTTTTAAAACTATATTAGTTTTAAAAAATTAAATTCTATTTTTAATTTATAAAATTATAAAAATATAAATAATAAATAAAATGTCTTCATTAGATAATAATACTGATATTGATGAAATAGGAAAATCTAGGAAAAAGGTAACTTCAAAAAAGCGAAAAACGCCTTCAAAAAAATCAAGATCTACAAAGAAAACTAAAAAAAGTACACGTGCTAAAAAAAGTACACGTACTAAAAAAACTGCAACTAAAAAAAGTAAACGTACTAAAAAAACAGCCACTAAAAAAAGTAAACAAGCTAAAAAGAGCAAAAAAGTTAAAAAAACTGAAGAAATTTCTTGTGATATTGAAGAGGAAAAATGTAATAGCAATAAGTATAGTAAACAACAAATAGTTGAATTAGCTGTAAAATGCGGAATTGACCCTGAAAAGAAAACTAAAAAAGTTTTATGTCAAGAAATAGTTAATAAATATTTAGCTTCAAAAAAAGAGGAAGAAGAAGCTGAAGAAGCCGAAGAAGAGGCTGAAGAGGAAGCTGAAGAGGAACTAACAGAGGCTTACTTAAACTCACTTAAAAAACCTGAACTAGTAGAACTTGCTATGAAATTAGAATTACCAAAAAAATATAAAACAATGAAAAAAGAGATTATAATTCAAGCAATTTTAGAAAAACAAATCAAAACTATAGAAGAACCTGTTACAATTATTGAACAACCACCTGTTGCAGTCTTTGTTGAAGAACCCTTAACAGTTATTGAAAAACCATTAGCTGTTATTGAAGAACCTATTGAAGAAGAATGTTATGGTGGATCTATGGTAAATCTTTTACAGAAAAAAGTTGAAGAATTAAGTGAATTATTAAGTAAAGCTGGTATAAGTGAAGGGCAACCAGATTTACCTGAAGAAAAAGTTGAATATTTATGTTCTATTAAGCAAAAAGGTACATGTGACCCATTAAATAATTTAAATTGTAAAGGAACTGATGTATGTGATATTAGTAACTCACCAGGTTTGTGTATAAAAGAGGAATTAGCAGATAAATATGTTATGTCTGGAAGTAAAAAAGGATTATTACATGAAGGTAAAAAATTACTAGGTACTGAAAAATCAGTTGAATCATTTTTGAAAAAAATTGAAAAACCCGCTGAAGGTACTGAAATTACAGATATTGAAGAAATTCTTAATCAAATACAAGTATCTGAAGAAGAAGAATTAATTGGATTAACAAATGTACAAAAAGAAGTTTTGAAATGCCTTGGGTTACTTGGAAATTAACCAATAAATTAAAAATATAAATAATTATAGTATATTTATATTTAAAACACATATTTATTCTTAAGAATTATCTGTTATTTTATCAACAAAATTTTTAATATTATTACAGGTTAAATATTCACCTATAGGTAAAGATTTATCATCTATAAACATTGAAATAGACTTATATATGTTATAAATAGTATTATCATATAGCTCTTGTTCTTTTTTCAATAATTCTTCTTCATATAATTCCTCATAATATTCATTATCTTCATCATCATCATTATTTTCATTATCAATAATTATTTTATTTTTGTTGATAGGTTCTATCATATCTTCGTTATTATTTTTTAATCTAGACATTTTTGATATTCTCTCTCTCTATATTCTATAATATCATCTTTAAATATAAATTTAGATGATCTTTTATATATTAATAAACAAAAATCATCAAAAAAGTTTTCCCATTTTATGTCAATATCATATGTCATATTAATACAATCTATTAAAATAGAATATAAGTTTTTTAAAGGATGATCGTACACGTTTTTCCAAATTGAAAAAGAATATTCTCTATAGTCCTTTGATGTTGTTATAGAATGTGGAATATAATTAAATTTAGTAACTTTTCTTGTAATATTCGTGTTTCTAAATGGAATAATTTGTTTTTTAAACATTTTTAATAGATTAAAGTTAGTTTATATACTTATTCTGTTTTTTTTAAATCATCTTCTTCACTTTCAGTATTTTCGTTTAAATCTTTTAGTTCTTCAGCTAATTCTGCATCAAGTTCTTCTTCATTAATAGGTTCTTCTTCTATTTCCTCAACAGTACTATTTGATTGTGGTTTACTATTGAAAAAATTCGATTCATTTGTCATATTAAAAAATGCAGGAATAGCAGAAATAACTGTAGGAATATTAGGACGAGAATGATCAGGTGAAGGTGAAGGTGGAGGTGATTGAGGAGGTGAATAATTATTATTTTGTTTAGGTTTAGATGAATATGTTATTGGAATTTCTTCATGTTTATCTTTAAAAGATACACTCTTCTTTTTAGTTGGTTTTGGAGGTTCAAAATACATTTGTTGTGGTTGTGGTTGTTGAAAACTATTAAATTTTAACATATTTTCTAAAGTTTTAATTGAAGCTTCATGTGTTTTTAATATTTTTTCATGTGAAATTATAATATCATTTTGTTCCTCTACTTGTTGTGCTAAATCTTCTATATGTCCCATAAGTTTCTTATTCTGCTGTGAAAAATAGAATGTTATACCTAACAACACAACTACCTCACTTGCAACATGAATTAATTGTTGTTTATTTTCAAATAGTTTTGACATTTTATTAAAATAATAGTTAGTTTTAAATAGCCTTAAATTATATAAAATTATATATTTAAAGAATAATTCTTATTTTAATAAATATAATATCTTTGTGAAGATGCTCTATTTTATAACTATATATAAATTATTTATATATAGTTAGTTTATTATGATGAATCAAAAAATAATTATTTACCAAATGATCTTGGGGGTGAATCAAAACTTGCATGTTTTTGTGTTTCTGATTTATAATTTGATATCGGTCTTATTTCACCATTATATATTTTACTTAGTATATCAACAATATCATCTTTTTCTTTCTTATTAATACATAATGTATCATCTAATAAATCTATACACATATCTATATTATCTTTTGAATCATCAATAAAATAAGAATTTAGTAATTTTAAATCATTTATATATTTATTAATAAATAATCCTTTCTTAACAGACCATATATTTTTTTCATTTGATTTCTTTCCTAATTCTTTTAATTTTGAAGATGTCGATATTATAATTGGATCTTCAGAACCAAACACATAATCAAAAAGTGGTTCGGAATCTTCTAAATCTGTTGTTCTAAAAAAACGATTTACAAATCTTTCAACTTTACCCTTTATTGACCTAGTTACAATTACTAATACATACCCTTCCTTTTTCAACTCTCTTAATATACTCAACAATTTTTCATAATTTTCTATACTATTCCATAAATCTTCTAAAGTTCCAAAACCTTCAAAATCTTTATCATAAAATTTACTCTCTTTATCTGTTAAAGTTAAATCAAAATCTAAGAAAATAACTGAATCATCTCCTCTACCATTATCAATCATTTGTTTTTTATTGCTTCTATAATCACCTTTATATATTTTATCCACATCCTCATAATCTATATATGCTTCTCCTGTATACGCCTTTATTATACTTTTCATACCTGATTTTAGTGCTTTTTGACCATAATATATACCCAAATCTCTTAATATTATTTTTGAATGTTGAGAACATAACATACAACATTCAAAATCTAAATTAATGTTTAAATACTCTTTTAAATATTTATTTAAATCTACTGAATAATTTGCTTTACGATTACATATTCCAGCTGATGTATCAGTATAAGCTTGACACAATATTTCACCTCTTTTATTATATCTTTTCTTAAAACTCATATATCTTTTAATAAGATCCATTTTATATTAATAAAAATATTAAAATAAAAAAACAGCTTTACTTTATAAAATATATTTATATACTTGTCATATTTACAAGTTCTTTTTTAAATTCATTATTATCATTATCAATCACTCTTAAAGAGTTTGCTTTATCTGCTAAAAGCTCAAATTTATCTGTATTTGTTATACCTGTTTCTTCAGTCCACCATTCATTCATTATATCACATGCTTTATCTTTAATACCTCCTTCGACTAAAAAATTAGTTAATTTTTTCGCTTCTACATCTTTTCGTACTTCGCCACTTTCATCTTTATATTTAAATATTTGTCTACTCGAATCAGTACATACATATTTTAAATTACCTTCCTCATCTTTAAGTAAATGTTCTACGGCAAACTTTGCAATTCCTTTTTGACCTGAAAAAATATAATCTATTTTATAATTATTATCAATTCTTCGTTTGGAGTTTCTATTTTATTCTGTATTTTTAAACAGTATTTAGCATTCTTTTTATGATAATTTAATGTAGATGTATTTTTAAACTCTTTATTACAATACTCACAAAACATATTATTTTAGATTGTATTTATCTTTAAGCTTTGAATTTCTTTTTTAGTCTTTTTTAGTCTCTTGAATCATTTATTATTAAACTACATTTCACCTTAGATTTTGAAATTTGCTTTGAGAAGGGCAAAATTTGGAAATATTTGGATGTAAAAAAAATGAAAAAAACATTAAAAAAATATTTTAAGGGGTATTTCAGTTTTAGATATAAAA
>JACCDO010106186.1_pt1 | contig 15843 bp, 17 predicted proteins | sample 7446101 | NCBI WGS metagenome assembly JACCDO01 (sample SAMN15323440, study PRJNA562643) | freshwater metagenome | isolation source: river surface water | place: USA:Blue River Watershed | collected 2017-08-16
GTTATAAAAATCTTGTGGAAACTGTTAAATTTCTTGAGGATAAGAAAAAAGTGCTGTTCATAACCACCTCAAATAGAGGAGAATGGGCAATAAAGGAGTTAAAAGAAGAGCCAAAATCAACAAAATTAGCTAAAGCGATTCAATCATATTTGGGTAAATCAAAATGTACCCTATTTGAGACGATAAAATTACAAATACATCATTGTGAGGGTAATGTTTCCCATTTTGAAGGTAATTCATGTGGTGTTAAAAAGGCTTCATTAAAAGATAAAGACAAAAACCCGACCGGTCATCATAGATGTTGGAGAAGTATTAATAATCCAGATGATGAGTTATGGAAAATAACCAAAGAACTGTTTGAATCCGATGCTGTAGTATTTTTTGGTTCTGTTAGATGGGGACAGATGAATGCCCAATATCAAAATTTAATTGAAAGACTAACATTTTTACAAAATAGACATTCAACATTGGGTGAGTCTAACGTTCTTGGAGACATTTCATGTGGTATTATTGCAATTGGTCAAAACTGGAATGGTAAAGAGGTTATCAATACACAAAAACAAGTTCTTTCTTTTTTTGGGTTTGATGTGAGAGATGAACTATGTTGGAATTGGCAATATACTAAGGATGTTCATGACGAAACCTTAAAAAGCTACAAAAACTCAGGTAAAAAGTTTAATGACACATTTGAGTTAGAGTAATTTCTATCCTTTGATGTGATTTCTACCCTTTTCAGTTAAAAAGAAAGTCTCTTCTGTGTTTTCATCTTCATAAGAATCTACCAAACCTTTTCCCTTTAATTCATAAAGTAAGGAACCCGCAACAAGTTCTTGTAATATTTTACTAAATTCGTCTTCGGTGAATAATTCGTCAAAATCATTGTCTAATTCCCCATTTATAAATTTGTTCGTCATAATTTCAAGAAGATGTTGTCGAACAAATGTTAAGTCTTCAATTTCATAGTCTTCAAAAAACTTTGATTCTCTTAATCCTTCGATTAAATTATCGGTTTCTTCAATTACAATTGGTTGGTATACTTTTGACATGTTAGTTTTGTTTGATATGTTAAATATAGATAAAAAATTGGAGATAAAAAAATTTCAAAACCGTTTATCTTATCTATTATTTTTTGTATATTATTGTATAATTTTTACACAATGGGAAACAAAAAAATATTCATTCAGATAGCATCATACAGAGACCCCCAACTGCTACCGACTTTAAGAGATTGTATACAAAAAGCCAAAAATCCACAAAATTTAGTTTTTTCAATTGCTTGGCAACACGCTTCATTTGATGAATGGGATAATTTAGATGAATTCAAAGAAGACTCAAGATTCAAAATCGTGGATATTCCATATTCACAAAGTAAAGGTGCGTGTTGGGCGAGAAATCAACTACAACAACAGTATGATGGAGAAGAATATACACTTCAATTAGATTCACACCATAGATTTATTGAAAATTGGGATGATGAGTTAATTAAAATGATTAAACAATTACAAAAGAAGGGACATAAAAAACCGTTATTAACCGGATATATATCATCATTTGACCCAGATAACGACCCTGACGGTAGAATACAACAACCTTGGAAAATGAACTTCGATAGATTCATTCCTGAAGGTGCGGTTTTCTTTTTACCTGCAACAATAGACGATTATCAAGAGAGAACTGAACCAATACCTGCTAGATTTTATTCGGCACACTTTTGTTTCACTTTGGGTCAATTTGTTAAAGAAGTTCCTCACGACCCTGAATATTATTTTCACGGAGAAGAGATATCCATTGCGGTAAGAGCATATACTTGGGGTTATGATTTATTCCATCCACATAAAGTTGTTGTATGGCACGAATATACGCGTAAGGGAAGAAAAAAACAGTGGGACGATGACCCTCAATGGGTTTCTAAAAATGTTAACTGTCACAAACGAAACCGTAAACTATTTGAAATGGATGGTGAAGTAAAAGACATCGATTTTGGTGTATATGATTTTGGTAAAGTTAGAAGTCTAAGTGATTATGAAAAATATGCCGGAATTTCTTTTAAAAAACGTGCCATTCAAAAACACACATTGGATAATAAATTGGCACCCAACCCAATTTTAAGTGATGAAGAATTTGAAAAATCATTTTTAAGTATTTTTAAACATTGTATTGATATTTCTTATGATAAAGTACCTGAAAACGATTACGAATTTTGGGTGGTAGCTTTTCATGATGATAAAGACGAAACAATATTCAGAAAAGATGCGGATAAAGATGAAATTAAAAGAATCATGAGTGACCCCGATGGATATGGTAAAGTATGGAGGGAATTTGAGGTTGATGGAAAACCAAAATACTGGGTTATATGGCCATTTAGCACATCTAAAGGTTGGTGCGATAGAATAACGGGAGATTTACCATTATAAACTACATATTGAAAAACATTAAATGAAAATTTGCTTTGCAACAGAGGTTACATATCCAAATTATGTAAATAGAATAAAAAAATCATCGTTACATTGGTTTTTAGAAAAAGGTATGGATAAAAAAAACATTTCATATTATATTTCAACCAACTTACCTAATGATTTTGATGAATATAAGGACAATGACAAGATAAAAATATTTGATGTTGAGGATTTAAGAGAGGGTCATGAAGTTTCAAAAGAATATGAATTGTACCCTGAAAATCCTGTTGGAATTTATCCTGCGAGGTATCCATGGAATGCTAGAAGATTCATAATTGAAAGGGCCGCAAGAGATGGATTTGATTATGTTGTTTATATTGATGCAGATAATGTTGCACTAGAGCATGCAACTGCAGAATCCATTTATGATGTTTTGATTAGAAATTACGAAGTCAACACCGTACAAACGAATTCAACAATCTTCAAATATGTAAACAAAACCCCCAATGATGTTTTTGAACACCATGAAAAATACATTAAACATTTTGATTTAAATTTTGACACAGATGACTATGATACTATTGATGGTCCTGTACAAGTTTTTATTGGTGAAACAAACCAAGATATCATAAGGTTTATTGAAAATTGGCATAAGTTTACCGATTTTGGGTATAAAAAGGAATATGGGTATGGATATGGAAATAACAAACATGGAAATCTATCATTTGTTATTCCGTTATCTGGTTTTAAATTAAAATGGAAAGGTTTCCCATTTCATCCTAATCATAATTTCGAAGATAGATATTAATATATGTTTACAATAAATAATAAAATATTTGCAGATAAAGGATACTACATTAATTTAGAAACATCTACAGATAGAAAAGAGCAGGTTGAAAGACTAATTAATGATTTTAATATTGGGGGGATGGAAAGATTTCCCGCACTAACAGATGAATTCATTCAATTCTCATGTACTAAAAGTCATTTAGAAGTTTTTAAAAAATCATTAGAGGAAGATTTAGATGTCATATTTGTTGCTGAGGATGATTTTTACATTCATGAATTTTTAGATGCACCTCATACTAACGATAATGTTAATTTTTTTGAAACAATCGACAAAGTGTATGAAGATTTAAAAAATGTTGAGTGGGATATTTTACAATTTGGATGTAATCCTCGAGCACATTTAATACCAATTACAGATAATTTAGCCAGAAACCATAATAGTACAGGTGCGTGGGCATATCTAATAAAGAAAAACGCATACAAATACATTTTAGAAAATTCTAATTATGTTAGGGACCTAATAGCAATAGATGATTATTTGCCAATGATGAGTAAGTTAGGTTTTATAACTCTAACCACTATACCAATGACAATTGGACACTCTGTTGGGTTTGAATCTACTTTACAACCAAGAGGTCCTGTTAATTATGATGCTTGGATACATGGGAATTATCATAAGTTTCTTTATGGAAACTATATTAATAAAAAGTTTATGGATGACTGTGTAGAAAGAGATACGACAATAGTAATTGCTGGACATTATTGTGATGATTATATATTTTATTTAAAATACCTACTTCATAGTTTACCAACAGAATTATTAAGATGTCGGTTTATTATACATTACGATGAAACAGTTGATGATAAGTTTACGGAAAGATGTAAACTATCGGCCTTTTTTAGAGATGTTAGGTCAGATTTAAACGTAACATTATCATACAGTTTTGGAGGTTTAATTTCAAGTATTGAAACAATATTAGAAAAAGTTAAAACACCCTATTACGTATTTTTAGAACACGATTGGGTGTTTTTGAAAAAAGACGATGTTAATTTTACAAATTTAGTAAGAGCATTTAATAAACACGATTTTATTAACGCTGTTTGGTTTTCAAAAGATAATAATATAATGAGAGGATTTGAAATTGCAAGAGATGTCGATGATAATTCAACACCATTTGAAAAAGAAGAACGAGTGAACGAAGTTGATTTAATTACAACTATCAGATTTTCAAATAATCCCGTTATGTTTAGAACCAATAAAATGAAAGAGTGGTATTACAATATAATTAAAAATCAATATGTTGGAATCGTACATCAATCACAACAAAATGTTGAAGAGACGATGATACCGCACATTAGAGAGATAATAAGTAAAAATAAATGGGAAGATGTGAAAGATAATTGGGGAACGTATCTATATGGTAAATTAGAAGAGGGACCGTATGTTGGTCATACTGATGCGTCTAAAAGATATCAAGGAACCGCAAAATCGGGTCCTGAATATAATGGAGAAGAATATATAAAAAACAACCCGATTTAATTTATGAACATAAATCTTTTTACCGGTTGGTTTTATGAACCAAGACTTTTGATACGAGAAGAAGAATTTGATTTTTGTTATAAAAAAAACAAAGAGTTAAATTTCAATAACATTATTATAAACACAACGAAACAACCAACCTTCAACGATTACTTTGAAGAGATGAAAAAATATCCAAATGACATTAATATCATTGCAAATCCTGATAATTTTTTTGATGTTGAGTTTTTAGATAAATTACACAGTCTTTATTCGAACTACAAAAATAGAGAAAAACTTTGTTTAGGATTAACCAGATGGAACTACGTTACTGAAGATAATATTTGGTTTTTTAATACTAGTGGGTCTCAAGACGTTTTTATTTTTTATGGAAGTATAGATTTTGAAGGAAGAGAAAGAATCCCAATCGGGGTACCTGGTGGAGATAATCGTTTGGTTGCAATTTTAATGTATGAATTAAAAATGGATATCTATAATCCAAGTAAAGATTTAAAATATTATCATTATCACCCATCTGATGATGCCACCAGAACATACTTGGATGAAAATTTAAAAAGAAAAGTTTTTGTTAATGGACCTCATGAGTTTTTGGTACCATGTAATTTGAGTGATATAAAAAATAGTTAAAATGTTAGAAAAAATATTATCCTTTTCAAATATTAAAATAGATTCGTCAATTATAAATGACGAACAAATTAAAAATTTGGTTAAGTTCTTAATAAAATCAATTGAAGAAAAAATTGATGGTGATGTTGTTGAGTTTGGATGTTATGTAGGTGAGTCATCAAAATATTTAATGAAAACTTTAATTGAGTTAGAGTCAGAAAAAATATTATATGTATATGACTCATTTGAAGGACTACCTCCGTTATCAAAATGGGAAGAGGGTACGGGATGGAGAGCCGGTACATTAAAAAGTACCGAGGAAGTACTAGTTTCAAATTTTGAACAAAACAATTTACCCATACCAATTATACATAAAGATTGGTTTCGAGATGTGCCGGAAGATAAAATACCTGAAAAAATTTCATTTGCCTTTTTGGACGGTGATTTTTACGATTCCATATATGATAGTTTGAATAAAGTATTTGACCGGGTTAGTGATGGCGGTTACATTTGTTTTCATGATTATCAAAGAAATGATTTACCGGGTGTTAGAGCGGCAATAGAGGATACGTTTAGAGAACGAGGTGTTGAATATACTGTTGTGGAAGTTTGTGAACAATTAGGTGTATATAAGAAGGGAGGTACAATCGATGTTAAACCAACAGAAAAAAAAGAAATTAAATACGGGGGAGTAACGATTGTAACAGGAATATGGGACATTAAAAGAGACCAATTGGGTCAAGGTTGGAATAGAAACTTTGACCATTATTTAAATCATTTAGAAAAATTAATGAGGACAGAAGATAATATGATTATCTTCATTGAATCGCAATATAAAAATTTCGTAGAAGAAAGGAGGTCCAATTATAACACATTAATTGTTGTCAAGGAACTAGAATGGTTTAGAAATAATGGTGAATTATTCAATAAAATACAAAAAATAAGAAATAATCCCGATTGGTTTAATCAAGTTGGGTGGTTAATGGAAAGTACCCAATCTAAACTTGAAATGTATAATCCAATTGTGATGTCAAAAATGTTCTTATTAAATGACGCATCAATATTAGACCCCTTTAATTCCTCACATTTGGTTTGGGTTGATGGTGCATTAACAAATACGGTTCACGAAGGATATTTTTGGAAAGATAATGTTATAAGTAAATTACAAAAACATTTTAACAAATTTAGTTTTGTTTGTTTTCCATATGATGGTAAAGTTGAAATACATGGATTTAAGTATAATGAGATGTGTGTATATTCAGAGGGACAAGTAAACAAAGTTGCAAGGGGAGGTATTTTCGGTGGACCAAAACATTTAATATCACAGATTAATAACATTTACTACAATATATTAAACGATACACTATCAAGAGGATTAATGGGTACAGAAGAAAGTCTTTTTACCATTATGACCTATAAACATCCTGAATTAGTACAATATTTTGAAATTGAATATAATGGACTATTGGGACCATTTTTTGAAAATCTAAAGAATGATAATTTAGTTGCTAAAGTTGAGAAATCAAATACATATAAAGTTAACCCACATGATAAAGAAAACGTGGCATTATATGTTTTAACATATAACTCACCGTCCCAATTTGAAAAATTGTGTATATCTTTTGAGAAATATGATAGGAACTTTTTAGATAAACCAAAAAAATATTTACTAAACAATTCCATTGATAGGTCAACGGATTTAGCATATATGGAACTTTGTGATAGATATGGGTTTGAAGAAATAAAAAAAGATAATATTGGTATTTGTGGGGGTAGACAATTTATTGCCGAACATTCAGAAGAGAATGGGTTTGATTACCATTTCTTTTTTGAGGATGATATGTTTTTTTATTTAGGTGAAGATGAGTTTTGTAAAAATGGTTTTAGAAGAAAGATAAATGACTTCTTTGACATTATGATGGATATTGTTTGGTTAGAAAACTTTGATTTTCTAAAATGGAATTTCAGTGAATTTTTTGGAGATAATACAAAACAATGGGCTTGGCATAATGTACCGGCATCAACAAGGGCAAAACTTTTTCCCGATAAACCAATAAAGTTTAATGAGGACCCAAACTACGCACCATTTTTAAATTTTAAAAATATAAAATCACATAGAAAAGTACCATATGCAACAGGTGAAATATATTACTGTAATTGGCCACAAGTTGTTTCAAAAGAAGGTAATAAAAAAATGTTTTTAGATACTAAATGGAACTCACCGTTCGAACAGACTTGGATGTCACACATCTATCAAGAAACGTTAAATAAGAAGATAATACCGGGTATATTATTGGCAACACCAACAGAACATAATCGTTTTGAATTTTATCCGGGTAGTGATAGAAGAGAGAACTAAAATAAAAACCTCCTATTTGGAGGTTTTTTTATTGTCTTTCTTATCTTCCGGTTTCTGCAACCCTTTTTTAGTTTCGTTAACTTTTACATAATGATTCTTAGTCGCGTCTTTATGTTTTTCTAAAATTTTCTTTTTTTCCTCTTCGGACATCCCAAATATTGACATGATTATATGTTTTTGTTTTTATTTATATTAATTGATTTATCTTTCATCTCTTTTAATTTTTGACATTTTTCATAATCTTCCCTTTCTTCGTATACATCAATCACAACGTCTAAAATTTCCATGTATAGTTCTAAATCATTATTATATGATAAAATTGTACACGTATTATTATAATCTCTTAATGTATCACTTTCAAGTGAAATTAAAAAATTATAAATCATATCTAGTTCATTTTCATCATAATTGTTATAATGTAAAACCCGAGTTGCTTGTAGTAAAAAATTAAAAGTCATAATCATATATAAATATCGTTAGACATTGTTGACTAACATTTTATCCAATATCTTAAAACAATCCATAAAACCTTCAACCTCACATTCCTCTCTTGTTTTTTTAGAATCTTGTGTAGGACCAAATACAATGCCGTTAGCTAATGATATGGTAAAAACCCATTGATGTGGATTGTACATTTCTACAGTTAGATAAACACCTTCTTTATCAAAAAACTGATACAACTTTTTGGTATCGTAAATACATAGCGTCGAAGTACTTATAATTCCCACATTTGGGAACATAGATTCGGTAAACCTTTTAAAGGAGTTCGAGTATAGATATTCAACAGTATACCAGTCCAACATACCAGTAATTATATGGTTTTTAATCTATTTTGTACATAAAAAACGTCTTTTTAAAAAAAATTATATAATTATGGTTATTTCAAATGAAAATACACGACTATTATTATAACGATGACAATCGTATCCTATACGTCGAGTTCTCAACAAAAGAGGATAGTGATAATTTTTATAGAATTTTAAAATTAGATTACGAACAAATACAATTCTATTCTCCCAACATAATTGACGAAGAAGATATTGAAGAATTGGATGAGGATTTCATTAGTGACTTAATAACAGAATATTTAAAAGAAAACAATCTACCTGAAGAAATAAGTTTATGATATTTATATATTATGGGATTCTTAAATGACGAAAAGAAACAGAAATTAGACGAATTTGTTAAATTTGTTAAAAATCAATTGGGATTAAAGACGGTCCCAACAATTTCAGTTCAAAACCATAGAGAGGGATTAAAAACCACCGCCAATTACGATTATACAAAAGATAATAAGGTAATAAAGGTTTGTGCTAAAAATCGTGCGTTAGTTGACGTTATGAGAAGTATTGCTCACGAACTCGTGCATCATAAACAATATGAAGAAGGTCGTTTAGAAGTTAAACCACCTGACATTGGTGGGGAAATTGAGGATGAGGCAAACGCTAAGGCGGGTCAATATATCAAGATGTTTGCAAAAGAGGACCCAACCATCTATGATGAATAATTAATTTATCTTTATTAATTTACCATCATTTAATTCCCATCTTACAAACGGAGCGGGTGTACACCTTGTACTAAAAAAATCAATCTTTCCGTCATCATCATAATCTTCAAATCTCATCCAAGGTATCCATTCTTGATTATTTGGTGTTTTTGGTTCATAACTATATTGGTCAATAAATGTAGTTGTAAAATCCGTTACTCTTTTCGAAGAAATTTTTACTATTTGAATATACCATCCATTGTAAAAGTTCTTAAATCCCGTTCTTGTTATTGCAATTTCCATCGAACCATCATTATCTAAGTCAAACACATCAATATCAGTTATTGACCCAAAATTGTCTATAGGTGGTATATCTGTTACATTATTTATTTCAAATTTAAATGACGAACTACCCCAAAATATCCTTGTTGGGTTATATGGTTCACCTCCCCCAATTAGTAAATCCAAATATCCATCTTTATTTACATCGATAAATTCACAAATACCATAACCATTAAGTTTTGTAATATCAATTTGATTGGTTGAATATGTGAATTTTCCTTTACCATCATTAATTAAAAAATATGAATTTGTTTTGTCCACAACAAAAATGTCTAAATCTCCGTCGTTATCAATATCTCCTGAACATGCTCCATGATAAAAACCTATCTTATCTGAAAACTTGATTAAATCGTATTTTTTGTTTGAATTTGAAAGTAAAAGTTCGGTATATTCACCCGGAAATGGTGGTAAATCATATCCATGTCCGGTTATAAACATATCAGGCATTTTATCATTATTATAGTCCCCAACTAAAACCTTTCTTGCATTTACCAAAGATGGTATAGTATTGAAATAACTGTTATCCAACACATAGTTACCATTTTTATAAATAAAAAGTTGTCCACTTGTTCTGGAAGTATCACCATATGATGGTACATAAAATATATCATCGTCCCCATCCCCGTTAACATCAAGAAATGCAACCGGTAATAAATTCCAAGGACTTTCTATACCTGTTTTATTTTTTCGAAGCTCCATGATATCAATCTTTACCTTTGATTTTTGAAGGTCATACGATGGTAATAGATAGTTTTTATGAGGTATATTTTGACTCTTCGGTGAAATATCTTCTAAATCCTTTACACACCCAAAAAGGAATAAAACGGCAATGTGAATTATATATTTCCTCATTTCTTTATATTTTGTACAAAAATATGTATTTTTTAGGATATACAATCAAATATCAAAGATTTTTTTGAGTATTTATATATTATGAAATTATCAATAAGTGAGAGACAATTGAAATATATTGTTTCTGAAAAAGTTGAGAATCAAGAGATTGAGGAGCAGGACGTAAACCCTGCGGATGCTCAACCTTCAGCGGGAACTTCAAGTACACAATCAGGGGGTCAAGGATATCCTCAGGTGGGAAAATGGGAAAGTGGTGTCACAAGAGGTCCTGCAAATCAAGTTGGTGTTACTAAATGGAGTGATGTTGTGGGTAGTGTATTAAAAAGAGGTAAATCGAATCCATTAAAATAAAGTATTTATAGAAATAGTCAAAATGAAACAAATAATATCAGAACAAGAAAAAAATAGAATTAAATCATTATATGGTATTCTACCAAAAGAAAATGATTTTGTGTTCGACTTTGTTTTAACTGAAAACAACAAATATTTGATTATAATGGACCAAGTTTTTGTTGCCGGAGGTGACGGAAATTCTATTGGGTCAATATGGGAAAATACCCACATATTCAACGAAATTATAAAAGAAAGTATAGGAACCATCAATGAATCTGTTAATGAAATAATTAGCAATATTGAATGGAAGAAAGAATTGGTTTCTGAATGGTTAAAAGATAAAACCGTAATTAATGAGGGGTTGTGGGATAATATAAAATCGGGTATTTCTAACGTTGCTAGTAAAATTGGAAATGCTGCTGTAGAAGCAGCCAAAACCATATTCAACAAAGGTGTATTACCCGCATTACGATGGATAAGAAGAGGTTTATATACGGGTATAGGTATTGTAATAGATGTTGTGGTTGCAATATTAGCCGCAAAAACAAATGCAATTGTTTGGTTTGTTATTGTATTGTTAGACATATATGAAATTGTAACTGGTGATTACGACCCACAAGACCCTGGCAGAATGCAATTACCATTCTTTTTTTTATTAACGGATTTATTGGGTTGTGTTTTTTCGGGTGCTGCAGCATTGGCAGCGAGAAAGGTGGCCCCCGCAATTGCTAAAAACGGGTTATCTAAAGCTGCACCACAATTAGTTAAACCCGCAGAAACATTAGCTCAGAAACTCCCCGTATTAGAAGGACAATTAGGTGGAGTCGCAACCACATTAGGAAATAAGTTAGGTCCAAGTTCTCTAGGAGTGATATCTAAAATAAAAAACGGTATTAGTAGAGTACTTCAACAATTTAGGGAGTTTTTACTAAAATTATTTTCAAAGCAAGGTGCGGTTGCAGTGGGAACGGGTGTTGCAGTTCTTGGTGCAAGTGAGTTAGCGGGTAAAGCTATTGGTAGTCTTGATTCCCAAGGAAAAATGCGTGAATACATCACAAAATTTGACACTAAAGCAAAAGAAGTAACGGGATTTGGAGAGTATAAACCGACACAAGCGGATGATGATGCAATAATGGCATCATTGGCCAGAATAAACCAACAAGGTAAATAATTAAAAAAATATAAAATGAAATTACTTGAAATTATAAAAGGAAATCCAAAACAATTGAATGAGGGTGTGTTCAGTACCCTAATGAATAAATCATTTGGTACTGGCTTTAAAGCAACTGTTGCTCAAGGTATTGAAACAACATTAAATAAAGTTGTGGACGATTTGGCTAGAGCTTCTGGTAAAGTATCTTTAAGGTCTGTAAAAAATAGTGCGGGTTATGTAGATGCTCTTAAAAAATCAATAGGTGAGGCGTCTATGGTTAAATATGGTAAAAATTTCGCAGATTTAACAGCATCAGAGGCGGACATATTAGCCAAAAATGTTCAAGATGGTATGGATGCACATTTATTAGATTATAGTAAAAAAACAGGAAAATTGGCCGACGCCGATTTAGCTGCAGCTAGACAAGCTGTAGACCAAACAAGTGATGCTGTAAAAGCAGGTACCGCAACTCAAAAAGATTTAGCCGCAGCCACTAAAAATTTACAAGTAAATCAAAAAATGTCAACAAGAGTTGATACAATGAAGAAAGTACTTGAGGGATTTGACCAAAGAACAAGAACCCAAATTATAAATCTTTTGAAAAAAGATATTCCAAAAGTTGTTAGCGAAACCGGTGATAAAGTTTCACAAAGAGTTGCTGGTGAAACCACAATTTATTCCGGTGGTAAATTATTCAAAATTTCAAAGGAACAATTAAAAGCGTTTCCAGGTCAAGTTAAACAAGTAATTGTTAAACGTCCCGTGTTGTCAACATTAGTGGCCATGGGTCTAACCGCTGCGGTATTATATTTAATATTTGGTGATGGAACAATCCTAACAGATGAGAGCGGAAGACCGATTGATGATAATGGAGGTATAAATGATTGGGCACCATGTATTCAAGAATTAATAAAAAGTAAAGAAGGTAATATTACATCAACTCCAAACGGTACTCGGGTTGTAGTGGTTAGAACTGACGAATATCCACAAGGTTTAGTATTTTTTGCAAACGGTAGAGTTTTTGATAATTCAGGTAACAAAAAGATGGGTAATTGGAAATGTAAACAAGGTCAAATGACAATAGCTGAACAATCAGATGTAGAAACACTTGGTAAAGAAGTTAGAAAAGGTGCTTTAGTTGACTCAGATGAACAAGTAATTGTCGATACCATAATAAAAAATTCACCAACAAAGGCAAGTTTTGAAAATTTTCTTAGTCAATATAAACAAAAATATGGTGTTGACCTTGCAACTAATTTAGGTGGTACAATATCACCTTATCATGACCAATCACAATGGTTACAATTACAAAATCATTTAAAGGGAATTGGTGTAACCTTTGGTTGGAGTAGAGAAGGTCACCCAACTTTTGAAGGTGCAACTGCAAGTTCATCACCAGTAAATAAAGTTGGGTTGGGTAATATTGAAATTACGTGGGATACTGCGAGAAGTGGAGGAGGAACACCAACACCTAGTCCTAGACCGTCAATGTATCATGATTGTTCTAATAAAGACTTTCCATATGAATTTGGTTGTATTGCACCAAAAATCGCGGAGATACAGGTATGTTTAAATGTTACACCTCAAAGAGGTTATTTTGGTCCAAAAACCTTGGCAGCATTAAAAAAGGAAGGGTTTATGGATTCTTCTAACACAATAACGAAAGAGGTTTATGATAAAGTTGCGGCAATTTGTAAAAAAGATTCAGAGGAGAATGTCGCTGATACAAGAGTGAAAATTGACCCAATCGATATTAAACCAAGAGAAATTGTAATACCAAAAATAAGTGGGGATTTACTTAAATTACCAACTATTCAACCTACAGACGCGATGAATGGTCAAAAAATATATGAAGCATTAAGCTCAAATTACGGTGACGGCTCTAATCCTGAATATCCATATATTTTCGTATCGGGTGGAAGAATAAAATACAAAGGTGATGGTTTACCACAAGAAGCATTAAACGCATTAAATCAGTACGTAGGAACTTTAGGATATGTTTTCATGAAACAAAAAGCAAAAGAAGATTATGAAATGAAATATGTTTGGGTAAAAGAATAAAAATATGAATAATATAAAAGTTGATATTAAAAAAATTGTAAGTGAAAACTTACAAAAAACAAGAAAAGAAAGATTTGAAGAATCCTTTTCAATTGTTAAAGGTTCATCCACTAAAGATGAATTTTTAACTCGAGTATTAATTGCCTCTTCAAACTTAATAAATGAAGGATATGAAATAAATGAGATTGATGATTTTTTAAACGAGCAGAATGTCAGTTCTTTGATTGGCGCGGGTGATGATGCATTAGAAAAAGTTAAAAATGCAGATTGGGGTAAAATTGCTAGAGGAAGTATTATGTCATCAATAAAAGAATATGCAATTAAGTGGGTACTTAATAATTTAGGTTTAAAAGGTGAAATTGTTGATGCGGTTGCGATAGTATTTGCAGATTACAATCCACTTGACTTATTAAAACCATTCAAAGATATGTCATCTTGTATGAGTGCTGATGGTATGCCAAAATTGTCTGACGCGATAATGGAGGCTATTGGTAGATTTATTGGGGGTAAAGTAAGTGGTGGAAGTACTGTTGTAAGATTAGGTGTTGGTAACATATTTGGAGAATCAATAAGAGAATCTAACATCGGTGAAATTGCGGGTGCAAAATTTTGTAAAATGATACATGGATAATGGAAAGACATTTAACTAAACAACAATTAATAGTCGAAAAAAAACTATTAGCGGAAAACTGGATTGAGAATACTTTAATGGTTGCGGGGTTTGTACCCGTTATTGGTGAGGTTGCCGATTTAGCTTTAATCATTTATTATTGTTACAAAAAAGAATGGTTATATGCGGGTTTAATGTTATTTGCGTTGATACCAACAATTGGTGATTTTATTGCAAAACCAATAATAAGAGTGTTTAAATCTCCATTAGCAAAAAATGCTTTAAAGAGTACAGATGAAATGGTAACATTCTTAAGAAAGAATCCTAAAGTTGCTGAGCAATATAGTAAACTAAGTAAATACACAGATAATAAATCAATAAACAAACTAATTTCTCAGATTAATGATGTTTCACCTACATTTGCAAGACAAATACAAACATCAATAAATCAACATAAGTCAGTTTTTGCTAAATTATTGGAAAGACCTAAGGGAATTGCAAGAGCGGTCGTTGATACTGGTAAAATTGGTGGGGGACTGACCAAATTTTTTAGAGAAGAGAAATTAGCACAATATATTCTAAAAAAAGGACACGCACCAAAAACTTGGTTATCTAATTGGTACAATATAACTTATTTAGGTAGTAGAGAAAAAAGACAATACATTAGAAATTTCATAGTTGCAAATAATTTGTTATCCGCATTAGGTATTCCTAATTTGACAGATTTTGAAAGAAGAATGAGTGACCCTAATGAATTAGAGCGTTTCGCAAATAATGAGAAGTTCTCTGAAATGGTAAATTCAACAACATCACAAAATGATTTAGCAAAAATTGAAAATATGGAAAGAGGTGAGGAAAGTGGTGATAATCAATATGGTGGTCAACTCGGAATGGCTTTTCTTAAAATGATGGCACAAAAGTATGTTTAAAGATATTTATTAGTAGAGTTTAATGGTTTGGTCGCCATTAAATGATAACTCTACTAAAACGAAAAGGAGGTGTTTTTAATCTCGGCAAAGGGTCTTCGGACCTTTTGTTCGTTTATAGATTTCTACTATTTATTATATATGAAAATAATCATATCAGAATCACAACTAAAAACAATTATTTCCGAACAATCGCAAAATTGTAAAGACGTTGTTACTTATAATCTGTTAAATAAAGCAAAACAGTGGTGGTTAAATCGTTTAACGAATGACCCAAGTATTGTTAGTAAAATACTTGAAACAAAATATGGTAAACCGCAATTACAAAAAATGGATAAAAATTCTATTTTTAAGTTAATTGATAGTACATCCAAAGACTTAATAACCGCA
>JACCDO011943350.1_pt1 | contig 15839 bp, 13 predicted proteins | sample 7446101 | NCBI WGS metagenome assembly JACCDO01 (sample SAMN15323440, study PRJNA562643) | freshwater metagenome | isolation source: river surface water | place: USA:Blue River Watershed | collected 2017-08-16
CGTCACTGCGACGCAGCGACACTGCGTGCGCGGCCCGGGCAGCGCGCGATGGTTGTCGAGCAAGTCGCGCGCAACGACGCGCACACCCGGCATGCCGTTGCCGTCCTTGTCGCGCACGCGGCCAAACAACCGCTCGCCTTCGGGCATCACCAGATCGCCGAGGTCGGTGTCCTCGCGCGGCAGGATGCGAACGCCCTTCTCCATGTACTTGTGCCGGAAGTTGACGGCGAAGCCGAGCGACGCCATCCCCTTCTGCGCGATCATCAGCAACGGCGGATCGGGGTCGTTCTTGTCGCCGCGAATCGGGCAGTCGATCGAGAACTTTCCGTCGTTGTCCGTGCGCAACGGCGCGTTCTTGAGGATCTCCGCAGTCGTCGTCGCGCGTTCGCCGGCGTAAGCGACTGCGGCGCCGACGACCGGCTTGCCCTGCCACGTGACCACGCGGCCCGTGACCTTCACCGTGGAGCTCGGGGTTTGCTGCGCTGCGGCGAAGCACGACAGCGCGAGCGAGAAGAACGTCAGCAGTGCAGTTTGGCGTCGCATGCGGCAGTTGGGCGAACGCTCGATTGTCGGCGCAACGCGCCACGCCGCAAGGCGCGCCTGTTGCGCAATGCGCGCATGTCGGCAAGATCGCGCGGATGACATCGCCCGCTGCCGCCACTGGCCTCGACGGCCTCCTGCGCCTCTTGCCCGAAGGCAAGGGCGCTATGGCGCAGCGCATCGTCGCGCAGGGTCGCACGCCCGCGCTGGCGGACTTCCACAAGGTGGGCCGCACGCTGTCGCCAGAAGAGGCAGTGACGCTCCAAGACTGGCTCGCGTGCGGCATGCGCACCAGCGTGGTCGAGGAAGTGCGCAGCAAGGACGGCACGTTCCGACTCGGAGTGCAGCTTCACGACCAGCGCCGCATCGAGACCGTCGCGATGCCGTCGGGCACCGTGTGCGTGTCGACGCAAGTCGGCTGCGCCGTGGGCTGCAAGTTCTGCGCGAGCGGGTTGTTTGGCGTCGAACGCAACCTCGACGCCAATGAGATCGTCGAGCAAGTCGTGCACGCGCGCAGGCGATTGCCGACGGACCGCGTCGTCTACATGGGCATGGGCGAGCCGAGCCACAATCTCGACGCCGTGCTCGAAGCCGTCGCGCGCATCCGCGACGTCGCGCAGATCAGCGGCAAGAAGCAGGTCGTGTCGACGGTTGGCTCGGTGAAGGCATTCGAGCGCATGAAGCAAGCCGCGGTGCGCCCGTGCCTCGCCGTGTCGTTGCATGTGGCCGATGATGCGCGCCGCCGCGAGTTGCTGCCGCGCGCGCACAAGGACGCCCTTTCGGACATCGTCGCCGCCGCCGATGCCTATGGCCGCGACATGGGCATGCCTGTGCAGTTCGAATGGACGCTGCTCGCCGGCGTCAATGACAGCGACGAAGACGTGCAGCAGGTGTCCGCGTTGCTGCAAGGAACGCGCGCGCTGCTCAACTTCATTGTGTGGAACGCGGTGCCCGGTATGCCGTTCTCTGCGCCGTCTCGCGAGCGCATCGTGGAGATCGTGCGCGCGGTCAAGCAGAACGGCGTGCTCGCGACGATCCGCGATTCGTCAGGCCCCGATGCGGGAGCGGCGTGCGGGCAGTTGCGACTGAAGGACAAGGGCGGAGTGGCGGGGTAGCAGCCCGCTCACACGCCCATCGCGCTCGCGATCACAGCCACATCCGCGATGTCGCGCGCATTGCAGCCACGCGACAGGTCCAAGAACGGCTTGTGCAGCCCTTGCAGGATTGGCCCGAGTGCCATGAAGCCGCCGAGGCGCTCGGTGATCTTGTAGGCGATGTTGCCCGCGTCGAGGTCGGGGAACACAAACACGTTGGCCTTGCCGCCGAGCGGGCTATCGGGGCACCCCACGGACTCAATCTTGAAGTGCTGCTTGACTCCCATGCGAGGGGGGGGGGTATACGTGGAAGTGTCTGAATCGCTGGGAACAAGCTTTTTACTAGGAGGTCATGATGAATCTGGAGAAGTATGCTCGGCTACTTAGAGAGGGGCTCGCGGTTGGATTCTCGGGATGCATAGCCGTTGGTGCGATGATCTCATCCACCGTCTCCGACACATGCGAAGGACGTGGGTATCAGACTGCGATGGGTGAGCAGCGTTTGGCGTGCTTGGGGGCAGGAAACTGCGCTGGCATATGCACGGCAACAATAGACAAGGCGTCCATGCCAGGGCTGCAGATCTCGTGGTGTGGATGTGGCGTGGCGCCTGGATCCAAGATGTCTTGTGATTTTGTCGCGGTCCCGTGCACGCCCGTGCTCCTCAAGAACGACGGTGGCTCTGTGTGGCTCGCGTGCATGAACTGCGACTGCTATGTGACGGATCCCCCGGTGGTCAACGGATCCTGTGCGCTCACATGGACGATCCCCGTCGGGCTTGCGAATGCGGCCAACACCTGCGTTTGCTTCACCTTCCCGGACTAGCGTTATGAAAAAGCACGCGTTCTTGGCCCTGGCGGCGATGGGAGTTTTGTTAGGGGTGCTCCTCCTGACCCTTTTGGTAGTGCAACCGGAGGCGCATGATAGTGCTGTCAGGAAAATAGAGGTTGCGCGCGATAGCGATCACGTCGCCCAGGAAGAGGGTGTGTCGGTTAGTGCTCATCCACGCACGGAATTGAGTGGTGAGGTTCGTGTAGAGGTCATAGATGCAGAAACCAAGGTGGGCATCCGACGGGCCTCTGCCCTGAAGATTCGTGATGACGGCAGCCGAATCGCCACAGATGTTCTTGGGAAGTGGTCGTCTCTCGACGGTTTCGGAGTCGTGATTCCTCTTTCAGAGCTAGGCTCTGGCTCATGGCGGTTTCGGGCAGATGGTTATGAAGATCAGGTCTTTGGCGAGGACCCACCTACCTTGGTGGAGCTGAGGCAATGTGGCCGCATAATCGTCCGATTGAAGACCATAGAGGAGCAGCCGGCAGCCGGCGTGCCGGTCATGGCATACCGACAGCAGGTGCCAAGTGAGCACCTGCAGCACTTCAATTACGAGGATGCTGTGCCGGGCTCTGACGCGAGCAGCGCGATTTACGTAGGAGTCACCAACTCAGAGGGCGTCGCCATGATTGGAGGAATGCCCACAGGTTCTTTTGGACTGTGCCTGGGTGGCTTGGACCATGCTTTGGTCGACTTGGACAAGGAGGTCGTGGATGTCAGAAGGCACGACGTGAATGTGGAGGGCCACGTCACATTCATCGCTGCCTATGTTGGCAAGTGCGGCCAGGGGAGATTGATCGATATGCGCTACTCGGCTCCAGTGGGCACCGGAGACGCAGGCGATTTCACTCCAGAAGCGATTCGTGCCCGTCGTTGGCTCGAGCGTAGGTTTCCAGGGGCGTGTGCCGTCACAGTTTGCAAATCGAGACCTTGCGAAAGCTACGCCTCCGAAGACCTGGACGAAGTGGCGGTAACAGCAGAAGGATGGAAGACTTGGTCTACCAAGGTCCGCATGAAGCGGCCGTCGCTTGTCGAGCTTCAGGATGTTGCAGGCGGAGAGCGTGTCGACTACGGGCGTTTGCAGGTGGACATACAAACACCTTCAGGGGCAAGGCCTGTGGGCATCGACCTGAGTGTTGCTTTAGTGAGTCAGAACGACAACTCCTTATTCAAGGGTGTCCCGATGATGAGTGGCGTCGAGTTCCCGCTGCCACCAGGCGAATACAATGTCACGACGTGGACTCCGCTATTACGGTTTGGACCTCTCTCCGCCACGGTCAAGTCGCACGAGAGCACCCGAGTATCGGTGCTCTGCGAGCGAGAAGTTCGCGGTCTACGGTTGGCGATCCATGCTGGCGGTGCAGTGCCCCGTTTTGCCCAAATCGGCCTTAGCGGTGTTGGATGGCGCGGCATGAAGTTCGGTGCATACGATCCCCGGGCCGTTCACTGCGCAGGCATCGTTGGTCCAGCGACCCTCTCCGTTCATGTCTACGGTTATGAGCCTTTCGAGCGCGAAGTGATCATCCAAGAGGGGACGGAAATTCAGGATATCGAGGTACGACTGCCATGACGCTCCCGCACCGCAGGCCGCTGGCATGGCTTGCCTCTTTGGCAATGTCCTCGACGCTGATCGTAACAGGGGCTCTGAAGATCGTGGATGCGAACGGCACTGGGTCTAATGGAGTTCTCCACACCTGCCTTGGGTGTGTTGAGGTGGCATTTGGGATTTGGGCAATCTGCCGCAACTCGATTTGGCCTGCCATGTTTGCAGTGTGTCTGGCATTGGGCGGCCTACTTATGGTTTCGCTCGGCGTCGAGGATTGCGGATGCGCAGGCTCGCATGTCACGCGGAGTGGTCCGCACTTGGTGCTTGCTGGTTTTCTTGGGCTGTCCGGTGTCCTTGCTATGCGCTGGCAGGCGTGGACGGTTCTTCCTGTGGCATGGTGGCGCAGGACAGAGCCCGCGAAGGACTAGAGGTGGTTTCCCAGCTCCTCGGAAGTTGCAACCCGACCCGAAGCCTGATGGCAACTTCGCGACTCTAGATTGCCTGCTAGCGCTGAAATCACCTGCGGCATCTCAGTGCCAGCTGTCCGGCCCCGATGCGGGAGCTGCGTGCGGGCAGTTGCGACTGAAGGACAAGGGCGGAGTGGCGGGGTAGCAGCCCGCTCACACGCCCATCGCGCTCGCGATCACAGCTACATCCGCGATGTCGCGCGCATTGCAGCCGCGCGACAGGTCCAAGAACGGCTTGTGCAGTCCTTGCAGGATTGGGCCGAGCGCCATGAAGCCGCCGAGGCGCACGGTGATCTTGTAGGCGATGTTGCCCGCGTCGAGGTCGGGGAACACAAACACGTTGGCCTTGCCGCCTAGCGGGCTATCGGGGCACTTTCGCGCAGCGACCTCTGGCACATAGGCCGCGTCGAACTGCAGGTCGCCATCGCATGCGATCTCGGGGTGCCGCGCGCGGAAGATCTGCATCGCGCTCTTCACCTTGTCGACGTGCGGATGCTGCGCGGAGCCGCGCGTGCTAAACGACAAGAACGCGACGCGCGCCGCCTCGCCGGTGAACTTCTGGTGATTCTGCGCAGTGGCAAACGCAATCGTCGCGAGCTGGCTGCTGTCAGGATCTGGCACGACGCCGCAGTCCGCGTAGCTGATCGCTTGGTCGCCGCGAACCATCAAGAACATCGAGCTGACGAGCGGCACGTCGACCGCCGTTCCGAGGCAGTGGATGCCGGCGCGGATCACGTTCGCAGTCGCGTGGCATGCGCCGCTGACCGCGCCATCGGCGTGGCCGAGTGCCACAAGCGACGCCGCGAAGTAGAGCGGATCGCGCGCGAGGCTCGCTGCCTGCACCGCGTCGACGCCCTTCTGCCTGCGCCGCGAGTAGATGTGGTGCGCCACTTCGTCAAAGCGAGGATGCGCTGCGGGATCCTCGATCCACAGCACCTGCGCGAGACCGTCCTGCTCGAGCAGCGCGCGCGCTTCGATCGTGCGCGGATCGTGGACCTCGGGCAGGACGATGCGGGCGCGACGCGCGCGCGCGCGGTTGCGCAGGCGCTGGAGGATCAGCGATTCGGTCATAGGAAGTGTCGGACTGTGAGGCGGCGCATGGGGACACGCAAGCGCGTCGCAAAGACTCAACGAAGTGGCGGCAGGTCCGTGAAGATCCTCCGTGCGGCGATGGCAGTGATGCCTTCGCCTAGCGGAAACGTGTCCTTGCCGGAGTGCACCACGTAAAGGCGCGTGAGCTTCAGGTCCTGCATCGCGATGCGCATGCTCTGCGTGATGGTTGGCGCAGTGGTGAGCTTGCACTCGACGCCGACGCGCTGTTTGCCGCGCACGACGAACAGGTCGAGTTCTGCTCCTGCATGCGTGGCCCAGTAGAACGCTTCTTCGCGCTCCGCGCCGAGTCGACGGATGGATTGCGTCAGGGCAAGGCTCTCCCAGGACGCGCCGGACTTCGGGTGGCCCATGAGATCATCGCGAGTGTGGAGCCCGAGCAGCGTGTGCAGGAGTCCGCAGTCGGTGAGGTAGACCTTGGGCGACTTCACCTGCCGCTTCTTGAGGTTCTCGGCCCACGGCTGCAGTTGCGTGACGACTAGCGCATCCGACAGCGTGTCGAGGTAGCGACGCACACTCGTGTGCGAGACGCCGAAGGACGCGGCAAACTCGGATGCGTTCCAGATCTGGCCGTGCCAGTGTGCGAGCATCGTCCAGAAGCGACGCAAGGTCGCTGCGGGGATGCCGATGCCGAGTTGCGGCACGTCGCGTTCGAGGAACGTGCGCACGTACTGCTGTCGCCACGCGAAGCTCGTTTCGTCGTTCTTGGCGAGGAACGACAACGGCAGGCCGCCGCGGAGCCAGAGCTTGTCGATCGCTTCGGGACCAGTTTCGTCGAGCGTGAAGCCGCCGATGTGCACGTAGCAGATGCGGCCCGCGAGGCTCTCTGCGCTCTGCTGCAGCAACTCACCGGACGCGCTGCCGAGCACCAGAAAGCGCGCCGGCTTGCGCGGACGGTCCGCGAGCACGCGCAGGCTCTTGAAGAGTCCGGGCGCGTGTTGGATCTCGTCGAGCACCACGAGGCCGCGCAGTGGTTCGAGTGCTTCGGTCGGCTCCTGCAGGCGCGCGGCGTCGCGTTCGTCCTCGAGGTCGAAGAAGTGCGTCTCGCCGGACCAGCCGTCGGCGATCTCGCGCGCGAGCGTCGTCTTGCCCGATTGACGCATGCCGACCAGCGCCACGACGGGGAAGTCCGCGAGGGCCTGTTCGATCTCTTGGCTGCAGGTGCTACGGATCACGACCTAGAAATCTGAACAGTAAGTGTTCAGATTTCAAGGTCGGCAGGAGGCCCTTTCGCGCTGAAGGGCCACCACAAGGGAACCTCAGCGCTCGACTTCCATCTCCAGCAGCGCGAGCCCGTGCGTCTTGCCCTGCGCGTCGGTCTTGAGGCTTTCGCTGCCGCCGCCGCCGAGCGAGTCGCGCAGCAGGAAGTTGAGCGCGAGCATGTTCTCGGCTTCGTAGCGCGTGACCTCGCCCTTGCAGATGCCATGGAAGTGGCGCTTCACGGCGTCGACGGTCAGAGCCTTCTTGATCAGTTCGTAGTCGGCCTTCGTCTTCACGAAGATGCCGACGTTGCTGCCATCGCCCTTGTCGCCGCTGCGAGCCCAGGCAAACGAGGAGAGCTTCACCTTCGCCATCACGTCACCTCCACGCGAACGCGCGTCTTGACCTGGTCCTTCTGCAGCAGCGCCGGCCAGTAGCCGACGATGTCCGTCGCCTTCGGGCGGCCGCCGGCAAAGCCGGTGACGCCTGGCGGGCCGCTCGTGACGAGCGGCACGATCTCCATGCCGAAGCGATCGACCTTGTCCTCGTCGTTGCACTTCACGCCCATGCGCAGCACGACCTCCGGCGGATCCGTTGGCTTGGCGATGCCTTCGTGGCACACGCCGGCGCCGACGATCTCGACGATCTTCTCGTGCTCTTGGAACGTGCAGCCATCGAGGGCGAGACGGCCCCAGACGATGTCGGCGCAGAGTTTGGCCTTCGCGACTGCGTCGGGTCCGCTGACGGTGAGTTGGCCCGTCGTCTTGAAGCCGTTCTGGTAGCTGATCGAGACCTTGTAGGTCGGCGTCGCGGGGCCGCCCTTGATGCCAGACAACCGCACGCGGTCCTTGCCTACTTCTTCGATCTTTGCGCTCGTGAAGTCCGCCGTGCAATCGGGGCCGAGGTAGCGATTGGGATCGCCCATCTCGTAGAGCAACTGCGAGATCACGGTCTCGCGATTGACGAGGCCGCCCGTGCCTTCGTGCTTCGTCACGACAAACGAGCCATCGGGGCTCGCTTCGATCACCGGATAGCCGATGCGGACGAAGTCCTTCACGTCGCGCCAGCCGGTGAAGTTGCCGCCAGTGCACTGCGCGCCGCACTCGGCGATGTGGCCCGCCATCGTGCCCGCCGCGAGCTTGTCGAAGTCCTGCGGACCCCAACCGAACTCGTGGATCATCGGGCCGGCGACGAGCGCGGGATCGGTGAGGCGGCCGCCGATCACGATCTGCGCGCCTTGGCGCAGACACTCGGCGACGGCGAATGCGCCGATGTAGACGTTGGCCGACAGGATGCGGTCCTGCACGGCGGACAACGCGCGGCCGTCATCCATGTTGGCGAGCATGTGGCCGCTGCCGAGCAGATCGGGGATGCGCGTCAGGATGTCGTCGCCCTCGATGATGCCGACCTTGAGGCCCTTGATGCCTTGCTTGCGCGCGAGGTCGAGCACGGCGTCGAGGCACGCGCCCGGGTTCACGCCACCGGCGTTCGCGATGACCTTGATGCCCTTCTGGTGCACCTCAGGCAGCACGCGCGCGAGCATCGCGACGAAGTCGGTGGCGTAACCCGCCTTCGGATTCCGCCCCTTGAGCTTCTGCATGATGCTCATGGTGACTTCGGCGAGGTAATCCAGCGCCAGATAGTCGAGGGGGCCTTCGCGGACGAGACGCACAGGGCCGAGGATCGAGTCGCCCCAGAAGCCCTGGCCGTAGCCGATGAGAACCTTGTCGCGCATGTTGGAGGCCGAGCAGGATAGCCGTGGGAGCGTCGGATTCCCCAGCCGCTGCCGCTGGGCCGCATTCCTTTCGCCTAGTGGCGGTCGTGCGAATGTCTGGCGCCCGGTGTCCGACGCAGCATGATCCTGTCACGGCGGATCCCGCCGCGCATTCCTGACCCTCGCCATGAACAACAACCTTCGCAATATCCTCGCCGTCGGCATCGCGGCGGCCCTTTCCACCGCTTGCGCCGCAGGTCCGCACCAGCTGGCCCGCACGGTCGATGACTGGGACAACCGGCTCTACGTCCAGACCCCGGTCATGAATGGCGTCCTGCACGTCGTGCCGGTGATTCCGTTGCTCGGTCTGTGCGCGTCGCTCGGTGACTTCTTCATCACCGATGCCGCCTGCTTCTGGTTTGACGATGCGTGGGATGGCCACGGCACCGGCTTCCAGCACCTCAAGGTCGAGCCGACCGACGGCCAGATGCAGAGCCTTCTGATCGAGGGCTCGGGCTGGATGGCGATCCAGGACAAGTGAAATGAGCGCGGCCCGGATGGTGCATCCGGGCCGCATCACGTTTCGCGCAACCGTTCGGGTTAGCCCTTCTTCGCGGCAGCGCCCATGCGCTCGCGATCGGCGCCGCTGATCACAGTGGCGCCAGGGATGCCCGAGAGATCCGGACCCGCGAAGCCGGTCGCGGCAGGTTGCTGCTGAGCAGCTTGCTTCGATTGCGTCGTGCGCGCCGCAGGCTGCGTGCCGACCTTCGCCGCAGTGGGCTTGCCAGCAGTCGGCTTTGCCGCCTGCGGGCGAGCTTGCGTCGGCTTCGGCGCGCGGCCTTCGATCCGTGCGGCCGGCACCGACGGCTTCGGCGCAGGCTGGGCAGCGGTCGTAGGACGAACGGCGCGCGGTTGCGCCGCGGCTTGCGGCTTTGCTTGCGCAGTCGCAGTCACGCCAACCGGGCGCGCGCCGCGCATCGGCTTGTGCTGCGGAGCCTTCGCTACGGCGCGAGGCGTCGCAGCAAGGTCGAGCAACACGCCCAGTCGTTCGCGATGGGCATCGACGAACGTGCCCAGCACGCGCGCCGTGCCAAACGCAGGCAACACCGACAGCGGGCCAACGATTGCGAGCTGGATCCACGGCGCGTTGCCAAGCGACGCGAAGAACGCGATCGCTGCAGGCAAGAACGCGAGCCAATACAGGCCAGCGATCCGCATGTAGCCGCGGCTGCTGCTGATTCCGCGAACGATGGTGACCGGCGACAGTGACGACACGTCGCCGCGATGTTGCCTCAGCATCAGCGCCATCGGCGCCAAGAACATGCCGAGCAACAGCGCGGGCAGCATCGACATCGCAGGAACGCCGAGCAGCAATGCGATCACCGCGGGCGCCACGTATGCGCCATACACCGCAAGATGGTCGAGCAAGAACCGCTTGCCTTCCTGCAGCGTGTCCGCGGCCGACGGCCACTCCGGCGGATCGCTCTCGCCATCCGCGCTGCGCAGGTAGACCTTGCGCGCAATCGCGCCGACGAGGCCGAGCACGCACAACGATGGCGGCGCCGCGAGCGCAGCGAAGAGCCACGGCGAGCCGCCGGTCATCATTCCGCCTGCGCTAACGAGGATCGGGAACGCGAGCATCGTCGACAACGACGCTGCCGGCATGATGCCCTGCGCCATGTACTGCACGGCGTCGAGCGCATGCTCACGAGCATCCGATGCCGCAGCTTCAGGCCCGCGCGCGGTTGCGCTGCGAGGCGCCTCGGCTGCGGATGGAGCATGAGCAAGAAGGCCGTGACGCTTCAATCGCGACGCGACGTGATCGCGCAGAGGCCCAGGCTCCATGCCGTCATGGACGCGCACTGCCTCGTCCTGATGGCCGAGCTGCAAGCAGATCTCGGCAAGCTCGCGGTAGACGTCCTGCGACGCCATTCCTCGTTCGACGGCGCGATGGAGTGATGCATAACGCAGCTCCGGCGTCGCCTCTTCCTGCGGTGTTGCGATGTTCCCCAGTTCCACGGTGCTCTCCTGATCTTCCTTGTCGAGATTGCCACCAGTGTTTCGGCACGCCGATCGGGCGTCTTGACGTAGTGAGTCTCGCGGCGGGATCGGGTCGCGCGCGCTGCGTTGCGAACTGCATCAAGGCGCGCACGGCTCCGCGTCGATCTGAGCGTTCGAGGAACGGCTCATGGCATCGACGTTGCGCGCACTCGTTTGCATCTCACTCCTCGCCATGTCGTGTGGCGCTCAGAACGTCACCGTGCCTGCGGTCCTCAACGGTCTCGAAGGGGGATCCGCGACGAGCATCCCCTTCGGCACCAATCAGCCCGTGCGCGTGCAATACATCTACGACGCAGAGGAGTTGCCGTGGACCGGGCCGCGCGCGATCACGCGCGTTTCGATGCGCGCCGACAATGCGGATCCTGGCGTGACGACGTTTCTGCAGAAGGGCTACGTGTTCGTCACGATGCTGCTGTCGACGACGTCATTGCGCGCGGGCGAGACGACCGCGACCTACGCCGACAACTACGGCGCCGACGCGATGGTCGTGCTCGACAACGTGCCGATGCTGTTGCCCGCGCAGCCAGCGATGATGGGCGCGCGCGCTGCCAACATCGACTTCGTGCTGCCGCAGCCATGGGCCTATGGCATGACGCCGATGCGCCCCAACGTGCCCGCGCCGCGCAATCTGCTGGTGGAGTTGCGCATCCATTCGCAACCGACTGGCGTGTATCGCATCGACAACGTCGGCTCGTGCTCCAGCGCGCCCGCGCAGTTTGGTTCGCTAGGGCCAGCATGCGCGTCGAGCGGGCTGCAGTTGCAACTCGAGCCAGGCGCGTCGCTGCTCGCGGGTTCGACATTCACGTGGACCATCCGCAACGTCGTGCCTAGCGGGCCCGCGCTGCTGTTCGTCTCGACGCAACAGCAACCGCTTCTGTTCGGCTCGCCGACGCTGCCGATGCCAGTGCCGCTGTTCGACGCGACCAATCCGCTGTCACCAAATGCGGCACTCACGCAGATCGCGCCAGAACTTCGCTACGGAGCACCCGACTGCTTCATCAACGTGCAGCCCGAGGTGTCGTTGTTTGCGTTTGCGGATGCCGCGGGCAATGCGGCGCTGACCGTGTCGCTGCCGGCGGATCGAGGCCTCGTCGGCGCGTCGGTCTACGCGCAGGCCGTCGGTTACTCGCAGACCGCAAATCCGATGCAGATCGTCACCAGCATCGGCCAGCAGTCCACCGTGTGCGGCCCGCTTGGAGTCGCGCGCATCTACAACTTCGGCAGCATCACGGCGACGAGCGGCCAGCGCTCTCTCGGCCAGGGCGCGGTCTTCGAGTTCTACTGATCCGGCGGGAGGCTGCGCGCAGTGCCGCGCCGCGCTTGCCGCCGCGGGGTCGTTGGCCGACACTCCCCGCCCCCCATGAAGGTCCTCCTCTGCCGCCCGCGCGGCTTCTGTGCTGGCGTCGAACGCGCGATCGAGACCGTCGAACGCGCGCTGGCCAAGTTCGGCCGGCCCGTCTACGTCCGCCACGAGATCGTCCACAACAAGGTCGTCGTTCAGGACCTGGTGCAGAAGGGCGCGGTGTTCGTCGATCACCTCGAGGACGTGCCGACCGGCAGCCACGTGATCTTCTCGGCGCACGGCGTCGCGCCGGATGTGTTCGCGCAGGCGAAGCGCTTCCAACTGCACTCGATCGACGCGACCTGCCCGCTCGTGACCAAAGTGCACGTTGAGGCCAAGCGCTTCGATCGCCAAGGGATGACCATCCTTCTGATCGGCCACGAGGACCACGTCGAAGTCGAAGGCGTTGTCGGCGAAGCGCCGCAGCGCACGATCGTCGTCGCGACGCCCGAGGAGGCCGAGCAAGTGCAGGTGCCGGATCCTGACAAGGTCGCGGTGCTCACGCAGACGACGCTGTCGGTCGACGAAGCGATGCGCGTAATGACTGTGCTGAAGCGCCGCTTCCCCAAGCTGCACACGCCGCGCAAGGAAGACATCTGCTACGCGACGACCAACCGCCAGATGGCGGTCAAGGCGTTGCGCGGCAAGGTCGACGTCTGGCTCGTCATTGGCGACAAGATGAGCAGCAACAGCAATCGCTTGCGCGAGATCGGCGCCGACTCGGGTGTACCCGCCTATCTCGTGCTGCAAGCGAGCGAGATCGATCCAGCGTGGCTCGTCGGCAAGCAGTCGGTCGGCATCACTTCGGGCGCGAGCACGCCTGAGAGCAGCGTTGCTGCCGTGGTGGATCGCCTTCGCGCGCTGGGCGCGACGTCGGTCGAAGAGGTCGAAGGCGAACGCGAGACGATCGAGTTCAGCCTGCCTCTCGAAGTGCGCTGAACGGAGTCATTCGATGCGCGTCGCGCTGTGCCAGATCGACACCACCGTCGGCGACCTCGCCGGCAACAGCGCGCGCATCGTCGCGTTTGCGCAACGCGCGAAGGAGCAAGGAGCGCAACTCGCGGTGTTCCCTGAGCTCGCGCTCTGCGGCTACCCGCCAGAAGACTTGCTCGTGCGGCCCGAGTTCTTGCGCGCCCACGATCGCGCGCTGCAGAGCCTCGCGGCGGCGGTGCCGCAGGATCTGCCCGTATTGCTCGGTTGCGTCGCAGCCAATGAGCATGCTCGCGCGACTGGCGGTCGCCCGCTGCACAACGCCGCGGCGTGGCTCTTTTGCGGCAAAGCTCGCATCGTCGCTCGCAAGAGCCTGCTGCCGACCTACGACGTGTTCGACGAAGGCCGCTACTTCGAGCCGTGGCGCGAGCCTAAGCAGAACGTCGTCGAGCACGCGGGCGTGCGCATCGGCGTCGTGATCTGCGAAGACGGGTGGAACGACGAAGAGTTCTTCGCGGAGCGGCAGTATCCGATCGATCCTGTGCAAGAGGTCGTGCGCGCCGGCGCGGAGTTTGTCGTCAACCTAAGCGCGTCGCCGTGGAACCTCGGCAAGGACGCGTTCCGCGGTCGCATGGTCGCGTTCGCAGCGCGTCGCCACTCGGTGCCGATGCTGTATGCCAACCTCGTCGGCGGCAACATCACGCTGCAGTTCGATGGTGGCACGCTCGCGGTGTCGCAGAACGGCTTCGCGTTCGTGCCGGTGCAGTGGGAAGAGGCGATGCACGTCGTCGACACGAAGGAGCACCTTTCGTGGACTGAGCAACTCGTCGAACGGCCCGCGCCCGAGATGCACTGCCGCGCGATCGTGCAAGGCATTCGCGACCACGCACAGAAGTTCGGCTTGCCACGCGCCGTGATTGGATTGTCGGGCGGCATCGACTCTGCCGTCGTTGCGACGTTGGCAGTCGATGCACTCGGCAAGGACAACGTCGCCGGCATCGCGATGCCGTCGCGCTACAGCAGCGACCACAGTCTCGAGGACGCGAAGGCGCTCGCGAACAACCTCGGCATCGAGTTCCACGTGATGCCGATCGAGCCGATGGTTGCGGCCTACGAGTCGACGCTCGCGCCCGTGTTCCGCGGCGGCCAGCCGGGCTTCGCGGAAGAGAATCTGCAGTCGCGCGTTCGCGGCGCGCTGCTGATGGCGTTCTCCAACAAGCGCGGCCATGCAGTGTTGACCACGGGCAACAAGAGCGAGTGCGCAGTTGGCTATTGCACGCTCTACGGCGACACGAATGGCGCGCTCGCGCCGATCGCGGACTTGTGGAAGACCGAGGTCTGGGAGCTTGCGCGCTTCCTCAATCGCGACGGCGAGCGCATTCCGCTGCGCTCGATCGAGAAGCCGCCGTCGGCGGAGTTGCGCCCCGGCCAACTCGATACCGATAGTCTTCCGCCGTACCACGAACTCGACCCAGCGCTGAAGTTGCTGGTGGAGCAGGAGCTGTCCGTGGCCGATGTCGCGTCGCGCACGGGCATGGCGCGCGAGCGCGTGGCGGAGTTGTTCGCCAAGGTGCAAGGCGCCGAGTTCAAGCGCTACCAGTACCCGCCGACGATCCGCGTGAGCGGTCGCTGCTGGGAAGGGCGCTGCGTGCCGGTGTCGCACCGCTACCGCGAACGCTGACGCGCGGCAGCATCGGCGCGCAGGTCGTCACTGCTTCTTGTCGGGCGCGTCCTGCTTCTTCTTCTTGTCGCCAAAGAGGCGGTCGAGGCCCTTCTGCAGCAGGTCTTGGCCGCGTTGCTCCAGCAGTTGTCGCGGTGCTGCTTGCAGCGCTTGCTGCAACAGCTTGCCGAGGTCTGGCGTCGCGAGCTTGGGCGCGTCGATCGTTCCCGCGATGGACGCAGTGAGCGGCGCATCGCCGAGGAAGCCAGCGATCGCCTTGCCGTCCTTGTGCTGCTGCAGCAGCGACGTGAGGTCCATGCCGAGCTCCATGCTGCCGTCGAGGCGCACCTTGCCGGATAGACCGTAGTCCTGGCCCTTGCTGATCCACTTCATCGCGCGGTGCGTGATCGCGCCTTGCTGCAGCGCGAACGTGCTGGAGAGGCGGTCGATTGCGAGCTCTTGCGGTTGGCCCAGCAGCGACAGCAGCGGCTGCAACGCGGGCGCTGGCACGACGCGGCCATTCGTCAGCGTGACCGATCCCGTGCCGCTCCATCGATCGAGCCACTGCAGCGCATTCTCGTCGCCGCGTCGCAAGGCAAAGCCAGTCAGCGAGACGTCGAGATCGCAGACGCTGCGGAAGTCTGCGGCCTTGCCTGCTGCGCCTGCGAGCAGCGGCACGAGATAGCGCAGCAGTTCCGCGGCTTCGCCAGCGACGGCGCCGCCCTTCCACGCGAGCGACAACTCGAACGGCATTGCCTCCTTGGTCGCATCGGCACGCAGCGCGATCTGCAGTGGGCCTGCGTTGACGCGCGTCGACTCCGCGGAGTGCGCGGTCAACTTGCCGTTCTCGAGTTTCGCCGTGACACGAGCATCGAGGACGTCGAGGCCCTTGTAGGAGCGCGACAATCCCGTGAGCTCTGCGTCGGCGCGCAACTTGGACACATCGCGCAGGACGGCGAGGGCAGACTCGACGTCACCTTCAAAGAGCTCCTTGGGCAACGCGATGACGCCGCGCGCCATGCCCGTGGTTCCTTGCAACTCCGCGCACGGGCCGCCAAGCGCGCCGATCGCAGCGAGATCGCCGCCAAACTCCAGCGCTCCGCCATCGCGAATGCCGCGCTGTTCGCGCGTTGCTGCATCGAGGCTCTGCACGCGCAAGAAGCCGAGGTCGAGCGACGTCTTGCCGAGGTCGATGCGGTTCTTGCCGTCGAGGTCTGGTGCGAGCAATCGAATCGACGGCGAGAACACGAAGCGCTCCGCGCGCACCGCCGCGCCGCGCAGCAGCGCTCCTTCCAAGCGCGGCGCTTCGATCGCGACGTCGCCGTTCACGTCGACACGACGCGCGC
>JACCDO011920138.1_pt1 | contig 15838 bp, 13 predicted proteins | sample 7446101 | NCBI WGS metagenome assembly JACCDO01 (sample SAMN15323440, study PRJNA562643) | freshwater metagenome | isolation source: river surface water | place: USA:Blue River Watershed | collected 2017-08-16
ACTACTTTACTTGCGTCAATCAATTTAGTAAATCTAGTGATGTCACATTAATACGAATTATTTGCAAAAAATCATGATCAAATCTAAGAAATCCAATGGAAATTTCAATATTTCCTACTATATTTTGCATGTTACCTTTCGTTATTCATCACACCAGATTCCACTTGCCGCACAACTGCTCTAGTCTTAATTGCTATATGATATTTTCCAATTAATTAACATTCGGTGATGAATATTCAGCAGTAGGCATCATCTCTTCATCCAACATAAGCAACGTAGGCCCACAAAGGTTCAACAATGTCATCATTAAATCAATTTAAGTTGTATTGATGACGTAAATTCCAGATGATTACTTGTGTGCACACATTTTCTCTTCATAGAATGTAAAGTTAAAGCTTTTGCGATGCATATTTGATAATGATAATCAATTCATAAAATGGAAAATTTACCAAACAATAAATAAAATGTAATAACTAATGCAATATAAATCCAATTTTCATAAGATAAAATACGCTAAATTAATTGCACACGATATACAATCAGAATCCATCACCAGAATTCAAATACGATACATATTTGATAATGATAATCAATTCATAAAATGGAAAATTTACCAAAAATAATAAAAATATAATAATTAATGCAATATAAATCCAATTTCCACATTGTAAAATTCTAAACACATCATTCACGCCATATGGAAGCAATAACCATTCAATAAAATAACACTTTGCCCCTTTGATATACTGCATATCGAGCAGTTAGTACATAATTCGTTAAATACATCAAACTTGAATTTTTTAAAAAACGATTCAGAATCTTTGCTAGAATTCCAACTGCTTCGTGCCGCTAAGTGTTACATTTGGTCCAGTATTTCATGAGAAATTCGCAAGTACCGATTTCAAAAATGTTTTTTTCCCTGCTTGGGCGGTTCCGGTTTTTTTATACAGGCCCATCATGACCTAATCCCTGAATGGTTCCGCCTTCGGCTTCATCTTCTTTTTCACGTCGTATAAAAGTAATTATTGTGATCGAAGCAAAAAAATAGGGCTCAGCTGGGAATCGAACCCAGGACCTCTTGCAGTTTTGTTTCCAACACTCCTTGACAGAGTGCGCGACAGTTTTTGGAAGAGCTCCAAAAAACCCAAAGCGAGAATTGTTGGTGTGTGAACACACAAATACCATTAAACCACTAAGCCACACCCAATGCAATCTAGTGTTCCACGGACACATTTCAGATGTCCAAGTCACAGACACATTCATATCGAAAAATGCGAAATTGCTAACTTATAAATGTAGCCATCAATGATATTAGAGTGTATGATTACTTACCATTTACATTTATTTATTGAGATATGAAAAACTAGCATCCAAATTATGCAGCATAGAAAATATTACTACCAGTTTATTTCTAGCGCAATTTGGGAAGGAAGTTTTCTTCAAACTTTATATTATTATTTCTACTAGGGCCGGCTAAATCAATCTTCCTTCATTGAAGATCACACTGAAACAAAGAAACAATTATCTCTTCCATATATACAAAAACAAATTATAATACTATTACAAAGATTAATAAAGATTAAAATGTTTTCATCATCATCATTAAGAATTATAATAAAAAATAAAGTAATCTCTACTAAGAATCAAAATAAATTTCTTAAAATAAATATGAATCAAAAAAGAAATTATATTGATTGGCCATTTTTAAAGGAAGAACATTTAATGATATCATCATTAACAAAACAATTTTCTGATACTGAATTAAAACCAATAGCATCATTAATAGATAAAGAACATAAATTTCCATCATTACAAATAAAAAAATTAGGTGAATTAGGTATATTAGGTATATCTGTATCTGATAAATATGGTGGTTCAAATATGGATTATTTATGTTATTCAATAGCAGTTGAAGAAATATCAAAAGGATGTGCATCAACAGGTGTAATAGTATCAGTTAATAATTCATTATATTGTGGTCCATTAGAAAAATATGGTACACATGAACAAAAATTAAAATGGTTAGAACCATGTGCAAGTGGTAAAAAATTAGGTTGTTTTATGTTATCTGAACCAGGTAATGGTTCAGATGCTGGTGCAGCATCAACAATAGCAAAAGAATATAATAATAATTCATATATTATTAATGGTTCAAAAGCATGGATAACAAATGCACATGATGCTGATTATGGTATTGTATTTGCAACAACAAATTCATCATTAAAACATAAAGGTATATCAGCATTTTTAATTGATATGAAAAGTAATGGTATAATAATAGGTAAAAAAGAAGATAAATTAGGTATAAGAGGTTCATCAACAGGTACAGTTACATTTGAAGATTGTATTATACCAAAAGAAAATTTATTAGGTGAATTAGGTTCTGGTTTTAAAATTGCAATGAATACATTAGATGGTGGTCGTATTGGTATAGCATCACAAGCATTAGGTATTGCACAAGCATCATTAGATATATCAATAGAATATGCATTACAAAGAAAAGCATTTGATAAACCTATTGCTAATTTATATGCTATACAATCAAAAATTGCTGATATGTCTTGTAAATTAGAAAGTGCAAGATTATTAACATGGAAAGCAGCATTATTAAAAAGTAATAATAAACCATATATTAAAGATGCTGCACAAGCAAAATTAGTTGCATCTGAAGTTGCTACATATAATTCACATCAAGCTATACAAATATTAGGTGGTATGGGTTATGTAAGTGATATGCCTGCTGAAAGATATTATCGTGATGCAAGAATAACAGAAATATATGAAGGTACTAGTGAAATACAAAGATTAGTTATTGGTAGTCATTTATTAAAAAAAGTATAAAAATATTTAAATGTTTTAATTAATTATATATGACATATCAACTGATTTATTATCATCAAAAGTAATTGTTACTTTTGAATTATTTTTTAATATATTCACATCATTTATTAAACAAGCTGCACCGGTTAATATAATATCATTCTTTTTAATTATTATATTATCACTATTTAATTTATTAACTAACCATGTTAATGCATTAATTGGATTTTTTAATACATTTGCACCAGTTGATGAAACTATTTGTTTCTCATTTATACTTATTGATACTGGTATATCACTTAAATAATTATAATCATTATTTTTTCTTAATAAATTATTATTAGTATTCATTATAATACAACCATTTAATGCAAAATCTGCAATAATATTATAAATATCAAGATTATTAATATTTAATCTTGTAGCTGCTATTTCTATTGAAGGATATATACCTTCAATATAATTATTATATATTTCAATTGGTGTATATGGAATATCTTTTTTTATAATATCATTTTTTAATTTTATACAAAATTCACCTTCAATTGCACGAAATATACCAAATTGATTTAAATTTATATTATTATTATTATTATTATTATTATTATTGGTATATAAATATTTTTCATATAATGGACCATAAAATGGTTCATTTGTCTTGAGTGATTGTTGTGCTTTCTCGTTAGTTGCACCTATCTTCCAACCAATTTGTTTACCTAAAATATTATTATTATTGTTGTTGTTGTCGTTAATTATTTCTTTCAATACATCATATGCTTCTTTATAATTATTAATTGGTAATTTATCATTTAATAATGAATTATTAGTTCTAGCAGAAATAAGAGAATTTGCAATACTTTTTAGCGACATAGATCGTTTCATCATCAGTAGAGTTATAAGTAATATTAATTGAACTATTAGTTTTAAACGTGTCATTACCTTTAATTAACTTTTTAAATGTACCTACGACGTAATTTTTTGGAATTTTCCAAAAAATAAAGAAACAAGAAGTCAATCAAATTGATCCATAATAATTCGTAATTATCTAAAAAGAATGGATGATGATGATGATGCTGCTGATGACAATGATTGTGAAATAGATATAAATGAATTATGTATAGATGCCAATGAAGAATATATTACAGATGATGAGATAGATTCTGATTATATAAATGCATGTAAACATAATTTAATTGATACATTAAATGAATTAATAGAAGATAATGATATTGATATTAATTGGACTGATTGTGATGGTTGGAGTGGGTTAATGTGGGCAGCAGATAATGGTCATTATCATATAGTAAAAATATTATTACAAAATAATATTAATATTAATATACAAAATAAATTAGGATTTACAGCTTTTCACTATGCTTGTTATCATAAATATATTGATATATTACAATTATTAATTGATTATAATTGTGATATTAATATTGCAAGTAATGAAGGATTAACTGGTTTGATGTGTGCTTGTAGTACGAATCAAATAAATAATATTTTATTATTACTTCGATATAATGCTAATATTAATACATTAACTGTTCGAGGATGGAATTGCTTTACATTTGCATATAATGATGGGCATATTAATACTATGAAATTATTAATTTGCAATAATTTAGATATAAATCAACCAGATAATTATAATAAAACACCATTTATATATGCTTGTATGAGTAATTATCTGGAAATTATCAAACTATTAATTGACAAAGGATGTGATATTACTCACAAGGATGATGAGGGGAATGATGGTTTGTCACTATTAAAGCCTGATAATAAAGCACATATTCTTGATTATATAGAAAAACATAATGAAAAAATAAGTAATTATAATAAATTAAAGAATATCATCAAAATAGAAAATAACGGCGAGATAATGTTTTCGAATGATGATCTTCTACTGCATATAGCTTCTTTCATGTAATAATATTGTTAACTTGTATAAATACAACTTTTCTTTTGAGTAAAAAGTCTAATTCCAAATATGTCGGTACTCTTCTTAATAAAGTTAATAAATGGAACTAATCTGGTTCACAAGACTTAAAGCGACAGTGGTGATGCTTAGCTGGTTGAACTAGAATGGATTTATAGCATTCAAACAAGAGGTAATATAGTTTCTTCTTTACCATCAGAAGGGCCGATTAAGCAAGACAAAAATATTTTATGACTTACCTCCTTTATAGTATATAGTAGGTGTACAAATGATTCGAAGTATAATAAACAAGTTTATTTCTTCAACATTGAAGGAGGTATTTACTGACGCTGGAGGTCGCGATAATGTACATATTTCATTGGATATATTCTCTGATTCCGCAATAGAATTAGAATCACTAACATTTCGTTCTGATATATTTGATGTATGTCTCAGTCCACTTCATTTAGTTTATGGACATGTTGGTAAATTATCAATAGTAGGTGTATTAGAAGCATTTTCAACAGGTGGTAGAATAACATGTAATGTAAATGATTTATATTTATTATTCAATGTAGATAAAACAGCAACAATTGAACAAATTCAACTAATAAAAAAGATATATATTGAATTATTTGCTGGTAAAATACAACAAGAATTAATTCGTGATTTACTTAAAAAAATTCAAAAAATGACACCTGGAAAAGATCCAGATTTAAATAAGAAACGAAAAGTTTTATTATCTACCTTATATCGCTTATATTCAAATTTCAATATTATTATTAAAAATATTCATATTCGTGTTGAAATGGAGTCACTAGGTGCATTGATAAGTAGTACCCCGTCAACTATTAATGTATTAAATGTACCATCACAACCTAATAGTAACAATAGTAACCGTGCAAAAAATAATACTCAATCATTTTGTAATAGTTTAGGTATATTGATAAATAGCATTCGATTAACTCAATGCAAAGATCCTAAACCAGGTGAATTAGGTAAAAATGATCCTTATTTGATGCTATTGTTCAAGGCAATACAAGTTTATTGTGATTATAATTGTACTTCTTACATGTCATCTGGTATTGATGAAGCAAATATATTCAATTATTTTCATCAAAAATCAAAGCAAGAAATTCACACTGGGTTTGTATTACCGTTTGATTTAGAAGTAAAATTTTCCGCTGAAATTAAACCAAAAATTGGTATATTATTACCTAAATTTAGTATAAAATTACCTAAATATCGCATGAATATTGACAACAAACAGTTGCTTGTGCTGAAGCAGCTGCTGAATAACATTTTGTATGCCATGAAACGAAACGAAAACCTTGTGCGAGTAAAGTGTATATTAGATCGTGAAACATTTGTTCCACCAAAATTATTTGAGACTGGTGGTATTCATATCTTGCCTTACTTTATTATTAATGGTGATAGTAGCAAAAAGTATCCGTTGGGGACGGGATTACCTAGAAGTAATACTTCATTTAGTCTTATATCATCATTAAAAAATTATTTTCCAAATAAATCATGGGTAAAAGAATTGTGGAAGCATATTATTCACATGACAATACTTGATATCCGCAGCAAGAAGAAGTACGGCAGGTGGTTCGACCTAGCAAAGCTGTGCTACATTCGCAAGAGATACGCATTTATATACTCTCGATTATTGCGCGAATCCAACACTACTGGTAACTTCATATATAACATCAATAGTAAAATTAATCCCAAATTGATGCGGCAGTTATTTGAATACGAGTTGATACTTCCATTGTCTTCCATAATCATATTCCGCTCACTTGCGCATATGATTTGCTATGTCAATAGTTTTAATCAGAAAAGAAAAGAAGCAATAGAAAAAGGCAAGAAAGAGTTACATACTTCATCGTCAACGGCAAAGCGGAAGGTATTCATATATGAGAAGGTCAATATTACCTGGAGTGACATCTTGTTGATCCAATCGCGGCTGTCTGACAACATGAGCCAGACCGCCTTCCATTCGTTAATCAATAGAGATAATAGTGAAGATGATAGTGATTTGAGTAGTGTTAGTAGTAGTGCGGTAAGTGTTACGAATGGGAAAAAGATTACACCAACAAAAAGTAATCCAAGCAAGCCAACTGGTGCAAGTACAACCCCTACTTCGTCTACTTCTATATTTTCGTTTTTCAAATCATCAGATGATCATGGTACAGTAGCTGCTACTACCGCCTCGACATCAGCTACTACAAATGGTGGTGCTGCAGGTGGTGGGAAATTAACAAAATCTGCTACATCTGCTGCTAGTTCAGTAGCATCTGCAGCATCAAAAATGATTAAAAATGTAACTGGTGCGATCGGTTTGAATGATGAGTTGGACATGAATATACTAGGAGGAGTGTCATTCTCGGACTTATTTAGTGCGTATTTACCTGAACCTGAAGAACGTCTAACGGATAGTGCATCCCCTATTAAGGATAGCGATGCCACACTACAATCAACCATTGAATTGAGGTTGAATGAGATATCGTTAGGAGGAAACAGACCATCATGGTTGTCTATTGTCGAAGCAGTTGAGTGGGCCACGATGCGTTATCAGCGACCATTGTCATTTATTCTTCCTGATATTACACTCAACATCAACGCGATTGAGGTTCATCTTAAGACTCCTTTGAATTACTCGGGTTCGGTGATGGTTGCCAAACGGATTAATATATTGTCCATCAAATTGGACAAAATTATCACGTCAATTAGCATTTCCAACCAGATTCAGGCGCTAATTAGCAGTATGAACTCAACTATTGCCTCTTCACCAACGAGTAAGTTGAGTGGATCTGGGAAAATGGATCCTAAAAATCCCCAATTAACCAACCAAGTCAAAGCAAAAAGTGGATTTGTTTCATTGATGGGATGTTTAGTTCAAGTGCGAGTGAGTGCAGAATCATTGCATGTCTACTTAACCATGAGTAATAACCAGGTTCATGAAATAGGTAAAAAATATCAAGGTACAGTTGTATTATCACCTCAATCGTTAAAAGCGAGCTCCAGTGAAAACAGTCTTGATCTAAGCCTTGGTGACGACGATCCCGACCTTGAAAGCGACGATGATATCGTTGTTAACAACAAAAGTAGTAAACCAATCAATAAAGTTGAAAACACCGTCGTTGACCTAATTCACAGCAAAAAAGGAGATGACATACTCACGATGTGTTTGATTGTGGACTATGATGAATACTCGGGTGGTTCAGCTGATTTACAAATATACACAGGTAATTTTACCGTTGATATAAATGGGGATGCTGTTGCACTTCTAGTTGACGCCACCAACGCAGAGAACTATTTAACATCCCTCTTGCTATTGCATGACATTAATGTTGTTTATTCCAGTATAAAATCGAATAATGATATGTTGTATGATCACTATCTCCAATGCGGTATAGTGCAGCCCAAGTTCCTTGGTGCTAATATAAGTAACTCTTTAGAGTCTTATCGCAATGAAGATGCAAGTAAAAAGTTTATTTCGTTGAAAGCTTGGCATAAATTGATCAAAAAAACACTACCTGGTACTGTAACTACTGTGTTTCGCACGTCGCCTTTCACTATAAATATCCTATCTGGTGTTGCAATCAAGCAGTATATTGGAAACTGGACTAAGAATATTGCCGAGGAAGGTCGGAATGATATGTCATTCGCGAATATTATTGGTATTACTAATATTCTCAGTACTAACGGATATCGAGATCGTTCCTTCTCACTGGGAATTATTGACAAGATCACCGGTTCTACTACTGGTAATAGCAATTTTGGTGGTAACAAGACTGCAGCAAATACAGCATATGCCGGTGACTCGGTGTCGTATTTATATAATATCTTACTGAATCTACGTAAGTGCGAACCCAACGATGAGTCCAGCATGCCATCCGATCGCAGCATCTGCAGCAATCCTTTTAGTGTTACTATTCCTAATTTTGAGTTTTTAGTTTCTAAGCTTGTCACACCATTTCCATCATTGCGCGTAACTATCAACGGTATTGTCATTACTATTCCTTTGGATGACGAGACAATGTGTGAGCTACTGGCTCAGATATTGAGCCATTTCATTAATATTACATAAGAAAGCTATGTGTTGATGCCGCCGTATTGATACAGTTTTTGACTGATATTTCTATCGCGGCGTTGCTGCTCATAAACATGCCGACTAACGACTATAAAGCACTGTGTGACAAATACTACAAATATTGTCAACAAAAATATATTCTGTAAATTTTCCGAGTATAAACGACTAGATTTGTAAAGCGGAGCAGAGTCGCATTGCAACTGCCCCGTGTCTATGATGTAATCACCTGTAATATTTGTATAATAATTAAATCCAGCTTTGTTTTGAGCGTTGGTCTTATTCGAACGGCTTAGTAACCAGTCGATGGAGCCTGTGTAATAGTCATGCAAGAGGTCGCTGCAATAAGAACTATCAATATGTTTGCAAAATGCGACATTCTCTTGCGCTGCAATTTGAATGCAACTCCAATTACCATAACCTCTACAAGAAGTGGAACAATTTAGCAGTAAGCTTCCTATGGTATCATGACTGTATCGAAAGTCTTGATTATTATTACCATTATTATTGTTAGAATCATTATTATCCAGGTCTGAATACTCTGTGACCGCTGCCGTCACATTGTCTGAAGTAATAGTAAAAGAATAACCATACCCGGTCATGAATGGAGCACAGCACTCACTAGTGCCTCCTCCACCACCGCCTCCACCACTCACAAATATTTTATTACATGTGTCATATCTATTTTTCAGCTTTGCTATCACATAAGTAACATTTTCATACATATTACTATCTACAGTACCACCACATTCAAGTTGACCGCTATTCTCTTTGGTACCACATCCACCTCCACCACCAACACTAAATAATTTACTCGAATTATGTTCCACATATTGTAATCCACCACCAAATCCTCCGCCATAACTGAAACTGTTGGCATTATATTCAAGACCTAAATAAAATTAATATCAGTAAATATGTAGGTATATCTCACTAAGTCGTTGTATCTTACCTCCTCCACCACCGAAACCTAAAGTAAGACTAAATTCATCATCGCAGTATAATTGAAATCCTATACCAGCCCCTCCACCAGCTTCTAAATTAAAATTCAGATTATTCAGCTGATGTGTAGTCTGACTGTAGGTATAGGACACATTCCTCAATACATCTATACCTAATGATTTAGATATTTCTATGATATTATCTGTTTTACCTTCTAATAAAGTTTTCATTAGCATCAAAACATTTTGACTTCCTTTTTGTAAAATAATAGCTTCACTCAAGACGATATCAGTGCAATTATAACGACAATATTGTGCCATATTCTCTATATAACACATACTTGCACTATCGTTCCGCCCTTCTTGGTACTCGGGCTCATCATGATAATAATTAAAGCTTGATAACACCAAAGGTTTATGTACATGCTGTTGTAGTAAATCAACTATATCCAATAATAATTCATGGCTCTTAATGCATTCCAATTGCATAAAAGCATCTAAATTCTTGCATTCAGTCATAAGCAAAACCGATTCAGCAGATGAATTGTGAAAATTTATTGCATTTTTATTGTCACTTGGTGTCCGAATCAATCACCAACACTATCTACCAACGTAACTCACCTAGATCGCGCACTTGGACGAGATATCAAAGATGATATACTTTCGTAATTTTTTTAAAATCCAAAAATTTATCGCTGAAGATGAACTTACATACCGGCGCCACCTTCTCATTTATAGTCACACACCACATGAAGCAAATGAAGTCAAAATAATTGTCGGGTATAAAGAAAGAAAAAGAAACTATTTGATTATTATTATTATATTTCCAAAATCTACATCCTAGACCATGTTCCAAAAGTCGCACCTTGGTTCATGTAAGCATCTTCACCAAGACAATGCTTGCTGCCAACTAAAGGCGTGTGAATCAATCCAGCAGCAGTGATATATATGAAACTTTTACTATCTGGTGCCCACGGATTGTAAACTTGGGCGTATTGTGAAAAGAATGGCACATAAGTCTTCATAAAGTAAGGTGTAGGCTTGAACACTTCATAATCTTTTGATTCATTCAACACAAAGTTGTAAACATTCCATTGCATAACACTGTTCAAACCAACACGCAAATTATTCTTGAGATTTGTGATATCCGATTTAAACTTATCACTTGCGCATAACGAAAGTAATTTTGAGGAATCAGGTGAGAACCAGAATGCAACAGTGACTTTGTCATTTGGAATTTCATATACTTTGCCAGTCGCTGCATTTGCAGGATCTAATGCATCTTCGCCTTCAATAACCGTTAATGAATAGTGTCCAGAGTTAATATCTTCTTGTAATACTACAACTTTACTATTATCTGGTGAAACTAAGAATTGCACTTGACCTTTGACTGGAAGCAATTTCTTGGTATAACTGATGCCCTGACTGTCTCGCTTCCATCTACTTATAGCTTTTGTAACTAGATAACCGTCTTCTACAATCATAACATTATCACCACCACCAGCACTGTGACATAAAGGTGTTGACCAACGATTCGTTTGATCTCCATCACTTATTTTTTTCCAAATGAAATCTTTTACGCCACCAGTATCCTGTCGCTGCAAGATCCAAACAGCTTTTTCCATCTTCATTGATTTAGTAGTTGGATCCTCAATCTCCTTCTGACAATGTGCAACAATTGTTGCATTTTTACTATTCGATGTAGTATATGAGAAAAAAACAGGATTACCTTGTAACAATGTCAGAACTTTGCGTGGAGATGACTTAGTAATCACATTATTATTCGATTGAACACCAACCCAAGAGTCTTTACGATGATATTTGCCCCAATCAAGCATAATTAATGATGTACATTGTTCGTTGTTATTGGCACCATTTTGAGATGTGCAAAGCATGACTAAGCTTTCATCATCTGGTGAAAACCTTAAGAAAAATGGAGCACCAGGTAGTTCCCCAGAATCAAATATTGGCATATTATCCGTTGTACCATATGTTTTGGGATCATTTGGTACTTCAAATACTATCGCATCACTACGTACAATGGTAGTTTCCTTAAAATGCATTTCAATAAATGCAACATATTTGCCCATGTTACTAAATGATGGATGTTGAAATTGTCTCTTTACACCTCTCTCGGTAAGTATATTAGATGGAAGTAGTCGATGATATACTGCACCTTGACCTCTCATTAAATTAATTACTTGACCACTAAATGATAATACTGCAATTTGATTAACATGCAACAATGGTATTGGTATTTGGCGATTAAAATTATTTATCATGCGATCAATATATATTGCAGCATATGTTAAATTTTTTGACTGGGCATCTTTTAAGTCATTATATAATTTTGTAGTTGGATATTCATCAAGCAACTCACCTCTCGCTATTTGCAATTCATTATACTTTGCTACCGATAGTGGTTCAATTTTACTCACTCCTGGACGTAGCATTGCGTATTCATGAAGCCAAATCATTTCATTGATTGCAAATAATCGATTTCTAATAGCTATTAAATATTCTTTTTGGGTTAATTTAGTAGCATTTTCCGTAGTACTACTGCTAGTAGTACTGTATACGATACTTCTACTAATTTGGTTTGATTTTACTCTTGTTTGACTTCTAGCACTTAACCATTTATGATGAAACGACGCCACACACACCAAGGCAGCTAGTAGAAGAATAGCAATTGCTGTGGTCATACTCAAAAACTGCTTCTCTTATGGCGTGGCTTTTATACTTGAGGAAAGTTCAGTACTACCTATCCCTCTTACTTCGTTCAGCGTGACTCAGCCCGTGACTGATATCTTCAGTGTGACCGAATTTTGAATCGGATCCTCGGTACCGGTGATGCAAACTATACTTATAATAACAGCTAATTACTACAATATACTACAACTAATCTAATCTAATCTTCTTCGTCAATAATTCTGCGTCTTTTATTAGATTCATTATCTTTTTTATGTTTTTTATTTTTTCTCTTATGTTTTTCTGCGCTAGAAGTTACAGAGGAAACCGTCTCTTCACTCACCTCCGAACCCGCGTCAGTATCGTAAATAATATTATTATCATCGACTACAAATCCAACTAAGTTTCCGTCTTCATCTTCATCAGATGCTTCTGCAATTTTACCATTTTCATTAATAAAACCAACTGAATGTAGATAATCATTCAACTCTGCTCGGACATCGCTACTAACTCCTTTAATAAATTCATTCATATCTCCTCTTAAATCTAAAAAAAATGTATGTGAAATAACTTCATGAATAAATCTAACAACTTGCTGACTTAACATATTCTTGGTGAATGCATTCAATATACCAGCACATGATTTCTTACTATCTAGATGGGAACACAATGTACAAATTAAACGTAATTGAAGGGTATTATCAAAATTTTCACTATAATGTACTAAACTATCGATTACTTTGGGATCACTTAAGTCTAATATATCTAAATCTAGCCCCTCGCCAACCCTGTTTACAAATGACTCCATATTCCCTGAAATATTGTGCAGCAAATAAAGTATATGATGATTACTAGGTAATAATAAAATAAGATAATAATAATAAAATTAATGAAGATAAAGTGCGAACCTTATTTTCTCTAAACCATTTATGTCAATAAAATCTAATATAACTGAAATAATTGATGGTGTTAATGCAGTCAATCTACTAAGAAATTCTATCAATTTTTTATTATTAAAATCTAATTCTTGCCATACTAATATAATTATATTGGCAACTTCTCCACTTTCCCATCCAGGCATACACATTGCTCTTTCTACTAATGCCAATGAAAAGTTTTTTGCTACTTTACGGGATACTTTGTCTAATGGTGTAGAGGGTGGCGGTGGTAATGAACCGATCGGTAATACACTCTCATCATCTTCTTCTTCATCATCTTCCATACTATTATCATTATCATCGTCTTCCTCATCTCTGTGTTTCTTCTTTTTAAAACGACTTTTTTCCTCTGCTTCGTCATCTAATAAGTAAATAGGTTCATCATCCTCTTCTCCATATTCATCATCACCTTCGTCATCCTCCCCGTCATCGTCATCATCCTCATCATCTTCTTCATCCTCATCATCATCCTCATCATCACTATGCAAGCTTTCGTCGCTATAATCTTCTGGTTTCATGGGCTTTCGATGAACGCTAGACTTATTGGAAGGTTTCTCCAGTCGTTCATTATAATGAGGTCTGTTGACAACTTCTCTTATATTCTCCTCTTCCGATGCAGTCTCCTCTCCACTTGCCTGATTTAATGACACAATTGGCTCATCGATCTGCGGACTTGGTGTCAACAATGGTTTCTTACGCATTCCCGTGGTGAAGTATTTTGAACTCATTTAAATTTTTAATTTTTTTCTTAAAAACCAAAATTTTCCAAATCTAATAAGGTAGTAATAAGTACTAATAGATAAAGTCACGTAAAGACAGCTCAGCGATTCATAATTAAAGGATCTATAGAAGAGAGCAATAGATATGGAAGGTACAAAAGATGATGAAGCACCAATAGACGAAGAAGTACTGCCACATCGTGTAACTTCAAAGTTAATAGAAATAGAAAAGACAAAAATTGATAATATGAGATTTTACCAAAAGCTGAAAGATACTAATTATATATGGCATCAGAATACAACTTATTATAGAGGGTTTGGGTATATGGGACAAAGTCCAATTTTATCAAATCCATGGTTACCGAGTAAAGCACCTGGAAAAGTCGATAAAAAAAGTTCAGAAGAATATAAAGATGGAGAAAGTATAGATGAAATTGATAATATTATACCTTACCACTCATTAGCTCATTCACATGGTGTGGGGGGAAATGATAATAAGGATGAAAAAGCAGAAAGTAATTCAACAGAATCTAAACACAAATAAAAATCATTTTGGATACAAATGCACATAAAAAGCCCTGAGTTGTCGCTCAAAATATAAATTTGGTTTAGCGTTTGGTCGTGTAAGACGTATCAAATCCAAACTTGCATCATATGACATTTGATGATATTTCATTAAGTATGCGATTATGACAGTTACAGACCTCGAAACTCCTTGATAACAATGAACTAGAAAAAAAATTGTTTAGGAAATTATTTTATTTCAAGGAAATATAGTTTTGATTTTTACCTAGAACAGTACCATTATCAATGTGTATTGCATTAAAAATAAAATCTACACATTCAGTTATATTCGCTTCTTCCATATCAGTAGCTTCTATTATGGAATCCCACACAGTGGTACCCTTAAATTCTTGAAATAAATTAACAGAGCCATCTTCAATTGAAAATCGGAAATATTTCAAATTTTCTTCATATTTATTGTGAATTTTTGTTGAACAATTAACAATATGAGTAATACCATATGATTGTAATAATGTTAGGTCATTATATGCGCTTCCGATAGAACCAATAAGCAATTTATCAATTCCACAAGATACTGGTAAACCATCACATATTCTTAATTTCAGATTCATACTAGCATTTCTAAGCTTATCTGCTTTTGTGCTATCAATGGGTACGATAGTTCCATATCGCTCTATTAATAGATCGCATCTGTGAGTCATTGATGACAAAAAAATTACAGAAAGTAATATTGCAAGATTGACATTACCACTTTCTGAAGTAAATTGACATTTAACCTTTGTATAATTATCAAATTATTTCTGCCGCAGTTCTGCAGATTATTTAAAGAATTTTCGATTATGAGCAAAAAATACCCCGGAACTTTATATACCTTACTGCAAAGATTCAAATTAATACTGAAATTATTTTTCTGATCACTTCTGTTGACTAAAGTAAATAATTCTGTTTCCCACGTCGATCCACACTTATATATCGGTCAAAGTCTTCTTTAGAAAGTTGCCGGTATTACGGGCGTCACACCATCGCGATTTCGCAAAGTTTTTGATATTAAATTGGTACTACGGTATAAGAGAGGTTTGTGAGTAAAGGATTAGTAAGAATATACCAATTTTGCTTATTTGAGTGAAAATGGACATACCGGAATACCAAAAAGGTGAATTTAATAAGTTTTTGCAGGATGAAGCAGTAATAAA
>JACCDO010604823.1_pt1 | contig 15834 bp, 8 predicted proteins | sample 7446101 | NCBI WGS metagenome assembly JACCDO01 (sample SAMN15323440, study PRJNA562643) | freshwater metagenome | isolation source: river surface water | place: USA:Blue River Watershed | collected 2017-08-16
GAGTCAAGTGTCATACTGCACGAGCAAATCATACTGTTACAAATTGTCGCCGAGGTAGTGAATGAGTCTTCTTGTCACCAGAGTATAGTCCGCAGTATTCCCGCGGCAGATGCGGGTCATTGCGACCTGGCTTTACTCTTGCTTGCTCTTGGAAGGAATATAACGCTCTTGAACGTGTTGGAAGTAAACATTGATCATAGCATCATGAAGAACGACCTGATCGCACCTCAGCTGTTGCTGGAAGCATTGCCACTTCACCTGGATATCATATCTTCACTCTTTGTGTTGCTGCCAGTAGAAGTGTCTAATCCCATGAAAGTCAACCTACTCCGAGAGACTAGGCTGTTGGATGTTTGTCTTTATGTGACGAATAACTTGTCCAAGAGCAGGTCTCGCGATGCACCTGCCGTTGATGAACAGAGTTACGACATCCTGAAACTGTGCCTCCAACTCATTGGCAACATGGTTTATCGATGCAAGGAAGGGCAAGACTTGGTTCGGGATGCCGGAGGTCTGCCTATTATCATGTCGCGTTGCACAACTGATTTTAAAAATCCACTTGCAAGGGAATGGGCTTTACTGTGCCTGCGTAACTGCTGCGAAGGAAACAGAGAGAATCAAGAGTACATCGACAGCATCAACATTGTGCAGGACGTGGTGCAGGACGAAGAGTTGCTGGCTAAAGGGATCTCGGTTAGTATAGACAACGCAAGCGGGAAAATCAAATTCAATAGGAAAGATCCGTGATGACACACTACAAACAGCTACCTTACTCGTTGTCGTTTATGGTGACGTCGATTGCGCTGCCGCCTGCTGGCTCCAGGGACATCTGGTTGCTTTTGCTGTGTCGGTTGAACTCATCCGCGAGCAGAATCGTGCTGATGAAAGTCCTCTTACTCAGCTTCTCCAGCTCCGTCTCGTTGCCCTCGTCGACGACTGCATCATCAGCCACTTTCGTCAAGTCAATCGTTGTTTTTCTTCGATTTGATAGTCGTTTCTTGATGAGATTTTGCAGCATGGAGACCGTTATGGAGGGGGTTAGAGTCGCCTTCGTGCGCCGCACGGTGCTCTCCTTGATCGTGGCACCCAGGCTCAGTCGAGTTAGTCCGCGAGATTCACTCTTCTTAACGGGAGTATCTTCGATGACACTCTCTTCAAGCTCCATCGCATTTGGATAGAACAAGTTGTCGCCAACCGCAATCGTGGTATCTGCGTCTACACCATGCTGCGGCGGCGACTCGTCGTCGACAGCGTCGTCGCCCTGGTCGTCGTCAACCATCGCATCGCCATTTTCAGAGCTATTTCGTTCAAAAAAGTTGTCGAATTCGAGTTTTTCGATCGGTAAGTTGCTCACTTCGATGTCGTCACTGCCGTCCACCTTGTCGGCTTCCATCGGCACGTTTAGGCGGGCGAACCAGCAGTGGAGGCATGCCTTGATGCCGAAGAACAAGCTGTTACAAGTATCAATTTTCATATGATTATGCTTCGGCACAGCGATTGTCGCTGGATACGCCATCACGTATCGATTTAGCTCGCTATCCTCGCCGCCGATATTCAACTGCCCGAATGAAGCGGTGCATGCATGGTAGACGTTGTACAAGGATGAGACATCAGCACTCGAATCCTTTCTGTTTGTGGGGAAATCAGTTGCATTATTCTCACGCCAATTAGCCACGCAAATAACGGGTTCTTTCTTCTTTTTAGAGCGGATTACACTGAGCTCCTGCTGCATGCGCTGGTGATTTCGCCGCAGCTCGTCGAGGCTCGGCAAGGATCGCTCCTTTGCTTTGCTGCCGCTGTGAGTTGCAGTATCTTTCGTCGAAGTAACTGCTTTTGGTGAGTCTTTCCGTTTTTTATTTTGTTGCGTTAATTGAAGTCCGCTTACTTTTGCACTTGCACTTGTACTTGCACTTGCTTTCACTTGCACTCTTGCACTTGCAACTGGTTTACTTGGTTGTCGAGGCAACTCATCCTCGGTATCCGTGCTATCGTAGTGACGCATTTCCTCCACAGCCACCTCTTCCTCCTCCTCCTGCATCAGCTCGTCTGGAACGTCTTCGAATGCAAACGGCTCAACCAGCTTCAAATACGGTACAATTTTTTCCTTAAAACTCCCATCGTTACTATTCTCTTCGATCTTCTGCGAAGCGAAGTAGTCGCGGACCTCATTACTCATCTCTTCCAAGATAGGAATTCCACTTGTTTCTTTGGGTACGTAAAACCCGTCTTTATCGCAGTCCTTCAAGTCGGTTACCAAGCTAACATACGCCTTCTTACGGTCACTCGGCATATTCGCTACCAAGTTATCAATCCAAGGAATCTTAGTCGTTAGATTGGCGCTACAGTATTCTTGAAGCTCATCTAAAGATAATTTTGATATCATTTCTAGTATCTCCATCTTTTGAGCTACTATGTCATCGATGTGCTGCAGTCTCGGAGTTAGGACAGGGACTTTAGTTGGTTGAGGATCGTCTCTTTGGATGTTTTCTTCCTTATTCACTTGGTGGACTTTATCTGTGAGAAACTTCAATTGCGAATTAATTATTTCACTTCTTATCTTCAAGTCAGTCGCCAAGCCTTGGAAGCTCTCGTCATCTTCTCTACTATTCTCAACTTTTAGCTCTGATAATGCATGTTGCACGTAGTTCTTACCAAATGGATCCTTTTTGTACTTCTTAGACTTGATTTCTTTCAACAATTCGTCTGTCTCCTGCATGGCAGCGACTACGGCGGGGAAATCTAATCGCTTTGCGCTAGAAGTGAGAAGGTGTTGCGCTTGATGGTGTTGATTTTGGGTGTGGAATCGGAAAATTTTGAAGAGGCGAAACAAGGGACTGAGTCATCAGAATTCCTGGTGCACTTTGCAAAGGAATCATTTATTTTTAGGTGCAAGTTGTTCCCACACGAGGTGTGTGCAGTACTGTAATATGGGTGACGACTTTAAAGGATTGAACTTGGTGGATGAGGCGTATGAGACCAAGATGGTTGCTTTTGAGTCTGATTGTAATGACGGAAATGGAGAACCGTCTGCTTGCCACCATGTTGGTGAGTTCTTATCGATAGTTAAAGACAAGCACAAGAATGCAGCGGTTGTATATGAAGGGAATTGTAAGAAAGGTTATGGTCCATCGTGTTTCAATTTAGGTAAATTATTTTTAGCTGGTAAAGGTGTACGTCAAGATGATAATGAGGCAGAGACGTTGTTTACGAAGGCATGTGGTACAGGTCATGTAGCTGGCTGCTACCATCAAGCATTATTAATGTATTTACAATCAACTCCTTCTGAGAGTAATGTGAGTGCGAATTTAAAGAAGCAGAAGGAAGCTATTCAATTATTTGAGAAGAATTGCAAGAACGGCGACTCCGATAGTTGTTACTTTGCGGGAAGTGCATACATAAAGCCAACTGATAGTAACACCAGCATTGCACGTAATCCAGTTAAAGCTATGGATTACTTTAAAGCTTCTTGCGCCAGCAATCATGGTCCATCCTGTTACAACCTTGCCGTGTTGTATAAAAAAGGAGACGTTGGTATACCAGCAGATGAAAAATTGTTTGAAGAATATAAAATAAAGACCAACACGCTAGTGAACCAGTACGGCGGCTTAGGGGGGCAGAAAACGGCATAAATCGCTGCATTATAAACATTATAACTTGTATCTATATATTCAATTTCGGTGGATGTAATAGGCTTTCCGCGTCTATGTTCGCAGCAGATGTTCGTCTGCCCGCGGTCCTCTTCCGGTTAGGGAACTGCGTCTCCAGAATATTGAGAAAGAGTTTATTGACGTTGTTAAACTCTCTTGTAGCTTTAATAAAACGGTCAGTTTCCGCCTGCAACTTTTCATCTGGCAACCCAAAAGCCTCCTCAACAATGGCATCTTTAGCCTTGACATCGTTGCTGTCGACGTCCAAGATGAAGTTGGAGTAGTCCAGCGCCTCGTACAGGTGGCGCTGCTCAAGGAGGTGAATGAACAAGGCGCCCGCGATGATGAAGCCATGACCGAACTCCTCCATGTCGCTTAGGAACAGATCAGAATTCTTATTATTTTTCGTGCGACTTTCTTCCGAAGGCCGTCCAACTGAGTCCTCTTCAGGAGGCGGCGGTAGGTCGTCTTCATCGGGCGCGGGTCCCTTGTTCTCTTCCATTGGTTCATCACCTTCATTGTCTTGCAGATTGAATAAAAATGTTAACGCCGACCAGATGCGGTGGAACGCATTGGATGAGTCGAACGCGGAGCTCGCGGGATGGTCCACGTAAGACTTGACGTCAATCGCCCAGTCATCCACTAGGTTATACTTGGCTAGCAACTCCTTTACCTTGGTGATGACGCCAATAAACAAGCTCTTGGACTCGATGTTGGCAGAGCGAATGAGGGACTTGACGAGGTTACCACACATCTCTTCTAACTGAACAGTTGAGGCTTTACTCTTGAGTATCTTGGCGTCGTTATTGATCGAGGCGATGACAGACAAAGTGTGGCATATCTGCGTGAGCGGAGTTGGATATAACTGCGACTTCTCGTCAATATAATCAACGGGATTATTCAGTTGATCGCCGTTAGTCAGGGGATTGATGCCCAGGAACGGCGCCGCATTCAAGTACATTTGCTGATCGAGCACGTCCAGCGCCTCGGACAGATCCTTGGAGAAGGCAACCGCGTTGCCAATTTCTCGAAAGTTTTGAAATATTTCTGGTTTTAAGTCGTCAAAATCCAGCAGAACACCGAGTCTGTCTTCGAAGTAAACGTAGCAACCAGCCGCGTGGTACTCGTATTTGGGGAAGTTGATGGGCGGAAGCTTGTCCTTCAACACATTGATGTACACGCTGGTTTTACCGATGGATTCGGATAGATGCCCCACTACCGACTCCATCAGCACGGATACGGCGCCTATCCCCACGACCTCGATGTACGCCAACATATGACATGATCCGAAGAAATCCCGCGTTAGTTTGCGCGATAACTCGTACACTTTGTAGAAAATAGAGCCGTATAACGCACTGATTTTCGTCGTTTTAGGCGCCACGTTGTACTTGATTGGTCTGATTTCCACTGCAGATCGCACAAACCGCTTGGTGTAACCGTTGTAACTGTAGTTGGGGAAGATGTCGCCTAGCAGAGACTTTATCATGTGCGAGCTAATGCGCGACCGGAAGGAAGTTGGCGCGAAAGACGCATTGATTTCAGCGAACATTTGCTCGTAGTTCTCTAGCCCTTGCAAGTATTGCTGCAGGTACTTGTGCGTTTTTTGTATGACTTGCAGCAGTTGAGAAAGCGGGACGATGCCTGTCGCATCCGACGACTCAAACCGCTTAATAGCAAGCTCGATGTCGTGGTGCAACTTGCCGTTCATCTGCTGCGTAACCAAGTAGTTCAGATCTATTGTGCGACCTAGTAACTGTATGTTGCGCTGACTTAAAATCACGTTGAAACGCTTGCCAATATCTACTTTCAGGTACGGGAAGCCTTTCAACTCTTCTAACTCGTTCTTGTAAGCCAAATCCAACAGCTCCGACGCTGACAAGTGACGATAGTAAGTGTAGATAAGGTCGCTCAGGAGGTACACGATCTGATCCACCACCAGACCACACTCCGCCTCTAACTCGTTGAACAAGTACTGCGTCTTGTTCTGGTACAGTGCGTAGTTGCACGAGTCGTTGTACACATCAAGCACGTAGAAGATCTTCTCCAGTAGCGGGATATAGTCCGCGTTACTGTCGTACTCATCCGATCCGTTGAGCGCGTCATAGCACTTGGAGTACGCGTGATCGATGAGCATCCAAGGAATACTTAAGTCAATTGGAAATTGTACCACGTTGCACAAGTCGATGTAGTACTCGCGACACCACAAGTCGTGCAGGTTGTGCAGGCTGCAGAGCGTCTCCCTCGACCCCAACAGGTACGGGAAGAAGTAGGAATTCCTGTAGAATTTCTCAAGTTCAGCGATGTCTTCCGCCTCCAAATCTACCTTATCCAGGACGCTTCCCGCCGTCTTCTTGAGCTCACTGCTATCACTATACATATACTTGACACACGAGCGCAGTATGTGCAGCTGAGTCGCGTTGCTACTAACCACGCGAGGCGTGTGCTTAGGGGTGACAGCTCCTAACTTTCTGGTGTACGTTTTATAGTCCTCTTGCTGCCCCCCATCTGCTCCGTTCATCCAATCCACAGCCAAAGACCTGATTTCGAGCAAAGTTGACAACATTTCTTTCTTATTGCGTTTTTCTAATCTGTGTAGTAACGGCACGAACACCCCTTGCAGCAGGACTTGGACGTTGCGATGGCAGTGGAATCGTATGAATGGTGCGTAACGCGCCTCATGTTGCAGTAGGGTATTCGCAAGGGATTTGATCATAAATATGAAATCAAGCAAACAACTTAGCTCTTCAGGAGAGTAGTTACTGCGCACCGCCAAGTCGTACTTCTTGTACTTGTTGTCCTCAATCTCCAGGTCGTCCTGCTCCAATGCGTCGATGGCATCCAACCGCGAAGTATTCGTGCTCTTCACTCTACTTGCAGGATTGACACATTTCAGCGCCATATTTTGTGCAATGAAACACTTCCATTTGGAGAGAAACGAGTAGCCTTCGACCAGCAGGTCGCGCAGGGAGTTGGAGAGATTTATGGTTTCCTCGTTGACTTCTTTCTTGAACACCACCGTTCTTATTGTGTTCATAAAGATACTGAATCGCAGCATATACTCGGTGTACTCGTCTTTAGTGGCTTCCCACTGCTGCAGCAGGTCGTACTTGGTGCTCTCAACGCTGTCGCGGTCCTCTACTTCCACATGAACGTCGTATATTTTGCTCTTAAGTGACGATGGCAACGTCTTGTAGGTGGGGGAGTTACGCAAGATCGCTATTACGTCTAGTGAGATGTCGTTATAGAAGGGAACGACGTTGGCATCCTTCAGGACCGCGTAGATGCTGGTGTAGTCGAGGGCGATCGGTGGCGCGTTCTTTGCTTTGTGGTGTTTGGTGTCCTTGGGTATTATATTATCAAATATACTGAATATAGCAGCACCTCCTGTAGCCGTTGGCAACCCATCGAGTAGATACAGCAAGTAAACCATCGATCGGATATTCTTGAACTTATCACTTGGCATGACATACGACAGCATATTGAGTTGCTCGATGGTGTGATCGACCATGGCACCCAGAAGCGTCAGAACTCCATTGATATCGGCTAATTTCCCCCGCAATTTAGTCAAAGAATAGAATCTTGGGGTGCGGCTTAGGTCGCTTATACTTGGATATGGCTCGTCCATGGAGTCTTCTTCGTCTTTCAAGCCCAAGAATATCTCCAACTTGTGGTACATCTGAAGTATACTGGGATCCGTTGCTTTATCTGCATAAACAAGTACATCGCGAAAGCGAATGTAATCAGTTCTTAGGGATACTTTCACATCATTTATTTGATCGATCGTCACCAAAGTGTCTAATAGTGTCATTAAATAAGTATAATGGCCTATCGGGGCACAACTTCGTTTTTTTGTGTCATCTTTAATAAGTAAAAACTTGAAATAATCAGCTAGTAATTCAATAGACTTATCCACATAACTCATGCATCGTTCCATCAACTGGATTTTTGGGTTTAATAGATTTAAAACTGTTTTATTGTATGATTTAACGTCATTTTTAAGCATTGATAAATCAGCGTTTGGTATTGCATTGGATAATGATCTATACGAATACAATAGATGTATGTACTCATTTCCTTTATCAATCATATCTTGGATCTCTTTCGTGACAATCAACAACTCCCCGACCGTGTTAGTGTAGCCTTCATACTCGATACTTAGTCCGGGATTATTTACACTAGTAACTTGCGTTGCTATTCGATCATGATGAAATCGAATCGTTGATGACTCTAGACGTGACTCTGGCCGCCCATCTAGGGCACTTGTAGCCTGTAGATAGATATCGGACAGCCTCACAAAGTCAGCAACGTCCATTTACTCGGTGATAAAATCTACCTGTTGAAATTTAGCAACAAGAAAAGGATCCGGGATGTGGACTTGTAAATCAAACTTTAATTACGACATGTTAGAGCCGTTGCGCTAGCGCTAACCCAGCTTGGCGCATCCACTTCTTTAATTAAGCACACACTTTACGTTCATATTAGTATTCTGAATGCAAATAATCTCGTCCAGATACGAAGGAAAAAGTAACGACTGACCGAGCTTAACAGAAGTGACAGTTGACCGAGCTTGCCTCTCAAGCGGGCGATGAAACTGGCTCCTTCATCTTTACTTCTTAATTACATTGTCAATTAACTACTAACTATGCCCCAGTTAGGTTTTGTAAATCCCTATTTGTTCGAGCCGAAAAGCGTTACCTCCTTCCTAGAAAAAAATGGCGATCCGATGTGGTTATTCGGTGGGTCGCACCACTGGTGAGAGTTCACTGGGTGACCAATTGAAGCAGTATAAAGCGAAACCAGTGATTGCACCTGTAGGTTTTGGTAAGAATAAATCCAAACGAACATTATATGCACAAAAAGAAGAAGTATTAGTAGGTAACAGCACCCGCGAGACATTGTTGGAAAAATGTATCAAAGTTGTAGTTGAGAACTTTGCCATAAAGCCTGTCAAAGAGGTTATTCCTCCTCCACAAATGGCAGAAATCGTTAAAAGATTACCAACAAATTTACCACCTGTAATTGGTGCCAAATATATATACGATGAAAGTTACTGGAAGAGATGTAGTGTCGAGAAATATGGTTGGCATAATTGCACAATATCTGAACATGGATTGTTATGGAAACAACTATATTTTGAAAAATATTTACAAGAAAAATTAGAATCATATGATCCAGTGACAGAAACTATTGATCAACTATATGAGTTGGTTGACTCGTGCATGGACTACATCTTTACATTGACTTTTAGGCAGCTCCCAAGTCATATGGAACTAGTAGAGTTGTGTGGAATGTTGCCTAATTTATCAAAAATAAATTTTAAATACGGTGTTAATAAAATCGGAATGAACTATGAAAGAATGCTTTTTGGTATGAAGATATCAGATGCTACCTCATTAGCGCGAATATTCGACAAAACGGAGACAATTACAACGGTAATATTGAGTGAGTGTCTAATCGATGATGACTTACTGCGGATGTTAATGACTGGGTTGATAAAAAATAATACAATAACCGCATTAGACTTGTCACATAACAAGATATCGAATCATGGCGCAAGATTGCTGTCGAAGCTACTCGGCGACAACTCGGTCATTTCAACGTTAGATTTGTCAGATAATCAAATACACAGTGAAGGTGGTAGGTACCTAGCAAGAGGATTACGAGAAAATGACTCATTATTATCCTTAAACCTAAGATTAAATCGGTTAGAAGACGAAGGATGCCGTCTGTTATTCGAAGGAATCCAAGATAACTTAACTCTAACGGATATAAACATTGGATGCAATGGCGCTGCAGCACAAGCAGCACAGACGCTATTTTCAGTATTACGTGATCAAGAACATAAAATAAGAAAATTAGACATATCTGGTAACGACTTTGACGCGAATCAGTTTGAAATGATGAGGCTGTCGCTCGGAGCCAACAAATCACTAATTAGCGTTGATGTGCGCAATAATCCAGGCACCAAAGACGCCGAACGGGCTATAAATGAGATTGAAAAAATTGTTCATAATAACGAAATCAACTGCCGGAAATTAAATAATTATCCTATTTAATGTGTATAACTACGTCACCTACTCACTCTACTCTCAATCGTATCAATATCTTTAAAAAGTAGAATCTTTCATGTCGGTACTAACCTAGGCCTAGGGTTAGAATTTTGAGTTCAAACGATAAAATTCTTAAAAAATCGACCAAAATGGCTGCAAGAGTAAGTGTTTGCTCACAACTTCTACTCACTACTACTCACTAGCTCACGTGCATCTGCTCCTACCAATCTTTCCGCTGATTTCAGTGTAAAATGATAGCGGGAAGATGTCTGAAGATGGACTTCTTTGCTACAGCTTTGCACTATAGTCTATCTGAGTTTCATCTTATGCCTCTCTTTGCCTCCATTACTACTATCTTTACTGCCACTCACTTACTTTGTTATAGATTGAGTATTCCGAGAAGTATCAAGACGGTAAATTCGAATATCGTCATGTAATATTACCTAAAGAAATGGCGAAAAATTTACCTAAAAATAGAACTTTGTCTGAAACAGAATGGCGTAATCTAGGAGTTCAACAAAGTCGTGGATGGGAACATTATGCATGTCACAGACCAGAGCCACATATTTTATTGTTTCGTCGTCCACTTGGCACCGATCCAGTTACTGGTGAAATTGATCCAGTGTTAGAGCGTGAAGCAAAAGAGAATTACCAACAAGAACTTATTGTTAATCAAAGAAAATAATGAAATGTGAACAAGATATATATAGTATAGTATACCAGGCGGTCTGACGGACGCGTTATTGAAGCAATTGGAGTGGATCTGAATTATTTTTAATAATGTAAATTAATGATGACATATAATAATAACATTCTACAACCAGGCTTTGACTCAGTGCAAGAATTAGAACAAGAACAATTCTTTACGTTTATTAATCTTGCGCCACTGAGGTTGTGCCTTGAATTCATCCTTTGTGCAACCTAGTTTCTCAACGAATTCTTCATCGGTTAAATGCATTTCTAATTCCATTTTATTGAGTCCATCATACTGCTTGCAGTAGTTGCGACGAACAACTTCACTATATCTGTAGTACAATAGTCCAGTTGCGCTTGCACCAATAGATTCTTCTGGTTCTAAACTTAATATAACACTTATGTCTTTGGCTAATGACCTGGCATCGAAGTCTCTAGTGTCCTTCATCGGCGTCGTATTCCCAACAGTGAATAGCTTCTTCACTGAACTCGACGTGCCAGGTATAGACTTTGCTTTGTCTACTTCCTCAATATTACTCGCTATAGTAGCCGTATTTACTGCGTTATTATCTAATTTGACTTCCCATGCCTCGACGATCTCGGATTCATCGCCGATTCCAAGCATACGGAGTGACTCTCTTTTATGGTTCTCTCTCATTTTACTATTTTCGACTGCCGACACTTCCCATGACTCGGTATAACTCTCGAGCACCTCATTAAACACTTCCATACTTATTTTAACATCTTTTTCTACAACAACAACTGGTTCTACTTCTACGGGGACAGGTTTAACGGTTTCTTCTACAATTGGGATCGGCTTGGTTTCTATAACTACTTCATTACTACGAACTGGTGTTGCTACTGGAGATATTACAGGCGTAACAGGGATATTATCACTTGTATCCTCATCATTATTTAATACTTTTACTGCCTCTGCAGATACACCGTCTACATTACTATTCATAGAACCACTTCTACTTGGTCCACCTCTACCACCTCTACCAGTACTCATTCTATTGGGTGAGGAGCCATCGGCAGTAAACGATCCACTGCCTCGACCCATTCCTCCTCTTCCCCCTCTTCCACCTGCAGTCAAAGTTGTACTGGTTCTATTGAACCCTGAGGATCCTATTAATTGTGCTCTATTTTTTAAAGCATCTTCAACTTTAGTTTTGTCATCAGCATATCTAAAAATATTAATAAATTCATCCATTTTACTTCTTGGATCAGTTAGACGTGGTGCAAGCATCAATATAATCGCGAGTTTAGTCTTCATTGAGGTAATAGTATCAATGATTTTTTTCAAATTATCTGAACTAAATAAATAAGGAGTTTTTTCATTCTCCAGCAATTCCAGCAACTTCTCATTGACTTCGCAGTTCTTCAAAACCTTCCCCATAAGCTCATCGAACTCCGACTTCGTTATTTGCTTACAATTTGCTAAATTTTCAATTTTTAAGTTAGAAGCAACAGCTAAATCCTTTGCTAAAGCGTTGGCATCAAAAGAGATAATAGAACTTCTCGTTGGTTTCCTCTCCCTCGTCGCAACGACAACTGATTCAGTCTGTTCCTCTTCACCATCCGACATTTTTACTCAACTTCTAAATTTCTTAATCTAATCGCTCTCACTCCTCACCTCTCTCACTACTAAGCCAAAGAGAAGACAGAACAACCCTGATAAAAGATCGTCTTGTACAGCTACAGCTGCGGGACACCTGGTCAAGAGGTGGGTGTGTGAGACTAAGGAGGGCCTGAGGAATTTTTTTGAAACGAAAAAACTTATTATTTAACTAAATAATATGAATACTAACTAGGGCCATAGCGTCGTAGAGTCTAGCAGCGTCTGCGGGGTCACATGTCGGGTTGTGAGACTTGGAATATTTCATTCATGTGTAGTCTGGTGAATTGACGTTCATATGCATAAAATGGTTCTGAAGAGTCAGCAGATGATCCTCTTGCAAAGCTTACGTGCATGTTCATATCGGTCAAGTCGTATAGTGCAATATGAAGATTGCCAGTTTGTACAGTTGGTAAGATGTTTTTCACAACAGTGTACTCATCGATTGAGCCTACATACTTACCTAGCTGTTCACCTAATACACCGGTGTATGTTGGGCACAACCAGTCCATGCCGTTGTATACGACATCAGTGATCTTTGGATGCCAAGTTTCGTTAACAGGTAATTGGTTGACATCGTCGTAATAGTTGGCGACATAACCTGAGTATTCAGTGCCAAAAACGTGAGCATCATCACCGTCACCTAATCCAATAATCAAGTTACAAGTTCTATTAGAATTTGTGACTCTATCCTTGGCTTCATTTAGGGAAGATGCAAACTGTAAGGTGTCACGCAACACGAACATCCAAGGTTCACCATGAACTTTTTCAGGTGGTGTATTATCAGTACCTTGACCAAAACTATCATCAGGATATCCAACGCCAATTTCAGAGATAGATACTTTTTTCTCATTTATACCAGTTAGTGATCCAATAGAGCCAGGCCATCCAACTTGAGCGTATGCATAACCATCATTATTATAAGGATGATATACTGTAACTTGTGGATAATCTTTGAAAGGTCCATCTGTGTCATAGTCTAACGCTCTTAATTGATAAGTTTTTCCATCAGTAGTAGCAGTATTCCATGCGCCAAAAAAGCTGCAAGAAGCTTTAGTAAGCTCTGCAAACATCTGTAGACGCCAAAGTAAATCGTAAGAGACACCAGAGGCATCCGATAAACCTTTTACTTCATCTGTGTAATCAGCTGAAGTAAATTTTGCTGTAACTTCGCTTGTCCAATCTAACGCAGCATCAATACCTTTCAAGATCAATATCTCTTTTGCTGCTTTAGGAATTTTATCACCATCCCAAATTAAAGCACCTGAGAGATACGCCCAAGTAGAATACACAAATTGTCTCACTTGTCGCTTCATTAGCGTCCCTTGAGCGAAACCTTTCTCATATGGTGAGCCCCATAAATGTAACACGGGGAATCTAGCGCCTTTAGGACCAGCTTCGAATAATTTAGCATTTTTAATTTCTTTTATAAATATTAAATCCTCGTCATAAATCTCATTATCATTAGTTCTCTCACCCGCATCAGGCGATCCTGAGCAGTACGCCGACTTGGCGACCGCCACTAACGTAGCCAGTAAGATAAAAAGCACCAACACACGCATCGTAAAACCTTCTCCTTACTGGTCAAGCTGGGTCGTCGGGAAATTCGATTGTTGCAGCGGAACCGGCCATCAAGTTTGTCCCTGTCAAACCCGCACTTTGTTCCCCGAAACCTTGGTCGTAAACCTTGATGCTAGCGCGAGCGTAAGGGTTTGATCCAGAGGTTTATACAAGAACTCGGTGAAGAGGGGCCGAAACGGTACGTCCCAGGTCCGCTCGCTGACATCGTTATTCACTTCTAAGTTGAAAGAAGCTTCTTGTTGTACCAAAAGAGATGCAAGTCAGTTAACTTACAGCTAATCCTTCATCTTATCCGTTGATTGAAATCAAAACTTTCCAAACCTAACACCGCGGAACTTTCGGGAAAAAATAAACCGAGAAAAAAGTGTGATCGAATCACTCTCACGACCTTCACAACACTACCATCATCATCACTTTGCCAGGTATAATGTCAATCAGCTGCACATTTTGTTCCGCAGAAGAAGCCAAGTTTAAATGTAGTCAATGTAATATTGCTCGGTATTGTAAAAAAGAGTGTCAGAAGCAGGACTGGAAATCACACAAAACAATCTGTTGTGCACCGAACAAAGCAGAATCAGGAGACAAAAAGAAAACACGAAAAGTCCGAGGTAATGCAGGAGTAGGAGAAGAAAGGAATAATCCACCAATGCAAAGTGACGACATTTTATTTAGTATTGGAGGCCAGAATTTTGGATTAAATGATCTCGCCGGGGCGATCATCAATAGAAATAACAAAGACTACAGAGGTCCGAAAGGTGAAAGGTATATATAGGAGTAGTAGAAGAAAGGAATAATCCATCAAGAAAGGCAATGCAAAGAGACGAGTTTTTCGTTGGATTACAAATGTAATTAATAACATTTACTTACTCTTCCGTAAAGTTCCGTCATTCCTCCGTGATTACATAATAGTAATATTGTGCTATTTACTATGCTGCACAGCGATTATCTGTCATTATTCATTCATCTCATTTCTATATGAGTAAACCGGATGACCGGAAACTCGACCCTCTAAAATTTTGTCTTGAAAAGGTTGTGAGTCTACTTGGTTGACTACTTTGTTCGGCATGAGGTTGGCTACTGGGTTGTCTTGCTGACCAGTGAGTCTATTTGCCATTCATTGTCACAAGAATTTCAATAAATGTTGCGCTTTATACTTATTGCGGCGTTGGTATCAGGCAAGGTGTAAGAGGTTTACAGTGTACACAAGAACTTGGCAAAGAGGGACCGGAACGGCACAAGGGTGTCACAAATCCTTTTGAAGTTTAAAGCTATTTATAAAGACACACGAAATCTACAAAGTTACTGAATATAGCGTTTTAGGAAGCTTTTATGAAAGTCGTTCCTGACAGTATCGTTAATAAATCGTTTCTTCTTCTCCGGTTCACCCTTTGCTTGATTTCTAAACACAACATCGTCATTCCACCTCCTTTTCATGACACTGGAATCTGCCTCACTACTTATCTTCATCAATGGATTACCTTTAATAGCACTATTATATTTTTCAGCTTCTATTTTTTCTTTCTCTTCTCTTTCTTTGGCTTGTTTCTCTAACAATCTTTCTGCTTTAATTCTTTCTAACTCTCTTTGCAACTCTAATTCGTCGTCGTCATCATCGTCATCATCATCGTCATCATCATCACTTGATATTACATCACTATCTGAATCGCCTTCATTATGTACATCATCATCATTATACTTCTTTTTCAACAGTTCCTCGTCAATAGAAGGTTTGTCCATTAACAACTTGACAACATTGACTTCCTTTTCATAATTCGTCTTTTCAATTGCAGACACAACGCCGTTAGATGCTTTCGCATTCTGTTCGTTAGCCAACAACTTACTTTTGTAGTCGGCAGCAGTGTTGGCGCTACCTGCATCACGGAATTTCAGTGTAGTGAAACCAGCTTGGTCCTTTGCAGACACAATAGACGACCCTCGATTCATGCCACAATCTCACCCTTGAACGACTAAATTAATACTATGACTAACTTTGGGTTTTCCTTTTTTTTGGAATTTTTGCAAAAAATTTGCGACATAAAATCGCCAGGTAAACTTGGGAACGTGCTGCGTGAATCGACGCGGTAATACTGACTAGATAAGCTTCTAGTATATATAGGCGAGTGGAGTCAGAGCTGGATGATATAGTAAAGAAGACAAATGAAGTTAAGCGTCGATCCTAAATCGCTCAGTCTGACTTTGTTCATCGCCTCGATATTGGCATTTAATTGGTACAAAAAGCAAGGGA
>JACCDO010614069.1_pt1 | contig 15834 bp, 11 predicted proteins | sample 7446101 | NCBI WGS metagenome assembly JACCDO01 (sample SAMN15323440, study PRJNA562643) | freshwater metagenome | isolation source: river surface water | place: USA:Blue River Watershed | collected 2017-08-16
GCACGTTGCAAGTAAAGAAGGAATTGTTTGCATTGAAGCAATTGCATACAACGAGAAAAAATATAATCACAAACCTGAACCAATCGATTATAACAATATTCCAGGATGCACCTATTGCGTTCCTGAAATCGCCTCAGTTGGCTACACTGAAAAGCAAGCAAAAGAGGCTGGGTACGAAATCAAAGTGGGCAAGTTTCCGCTTAGCGCAAGCGGTAAAGCATCTGCAGCTGGTCATACAGAAGGTTTTGTAAAAGTAATTTTTGATGCCAAATATGGCGAATGGCTGGGCACACATATGATTGGATATAATGTTACAGAGATAATTGCACAAACTGTAACTGCCCGGAAACTGGAAACAACCTACCATGAGGTACTTAATTCCATACACCCGCATCCCACAATCAGTGAGAGCGTGAAAGACGCTATCGAAGTGGCTTATGGCGAAGCCATTCACCTGTAAGAGATAGAAAAGGGCCCCCGAAAACGGGGGCCCTTTCACATAAGCATGATTGAGGTTGCGACCTGTAAACCCAACAATATAACAGAGACATCACTATCTGTTAAAATGCTGCACCCTGTATTATTTTTTTAGGATTTATCCTCAGTTTAGGTGCATTGAGGCTAATTTAGATTTATGAATAAAACTAGTTTATCTCTTCTGGCCCTCCCCCTTTTTTTTACATTGTTTGGTTGTCAGCAAAAAAGCAATACGACTCCACAAGAAGAAAATAGTCCCCAAAAAATAAGTCCCTTAAATTTTTCAGTGGTAGCTAGCTACCCACATGATACCAGCTCTTACACGCAAGGGTTACAGATTTACAAGGGTCGTCTTTTTGAAGGTACAGGTCAATATGGAAGTTCTAAGCTAATGGAAATAGAGTTGAAAACTGGAAAGACACTACGCTCCATTCAGCTCAATGAACAATTTTTTGGGGAGGGCATTACGATCTTAAGAGATACTATTTATCAATTAACATGGAGAGAGAAAAAAATATTTTGCTATACACTTGATTTCAAAAAGATTAATGAATACGAAATAGACAAAGAAGGTTGGGGCCTTACAAATAATGGAAATGATCTCATTCTTACGAACGGTAGCGGAGAGTTATATTTTTATAGCCCCCACGGAATGCAATTAATAAAAAGTCAATTAGTAACTGAAGAAGGAAGCCCGACTTACAATCTAAATGAACTAGAATTTATCGATGGATTTGTGTATGCCAATCAATACACTACGCCTTATATTTTAAAAATCAATCCCTCCAATGGCGAAGTTGTTGGAAAAGCAGATTTCACATCCCTACTCAACCAAGCACAATCAGCCTATGCGGGCGCTGAGGTCTTAAATGGAATTGCCTATGACCCTGAAAGCAAAAAGATTTATATAACAGGAAAATGGTGGCCACTATTATTTGAAATCACACTGGGTCATTGAGTAACTACATAAATGAGGGAGCTACACCTCTCTACATCACTCATTGTTTTGCGAGTTGAACGAATACCTTGCCAAAATCCATCAACATAATTTGTTTTCCCAAATTGATAGCGAGAACTCAACAAGGATACATAGAAACTATCAAACCAAAGTGGTTTTTTGGATATAACTCGCAACCCATTATTCTTCATCAATTGCTCCATCGAATAGGGAGAAAAATGATATAAGTGTCGGGGAACATCATAGGCAGCCCAGTAGGGGCCGTAATGATACGCATCTAACGAAGTATAATTAGGAACTGCAATAATTAATACTCCATCAGGCTTTAGTAAGTCTTTTAATTTTTGAATCGTGCGTTGCAGATCATGGATATGCTCTAAAACATGCCAGAGTGTAATAACATCAAATTGGGAAGATTGTAAATTTTTTAATTCCCCAGCCTCTAATAAAGTAATTTGAAATTTTTCAGTGGCAACTTTTCGAGCATCAGCATCTGGCTCAATTCCTGTCGAAATCCAGCCTGCTTGTTTCATGTAACGCACAAATGCGCCGGTACCACTTCCATAGTCAAGCAATGCACCAACTTTTTTACCCGAAACATCTTCGATCAACTTTCTTTTTTTTGAGAGCATATATTTACGCACCCATTGATAAAGCTGGTTGATAAATCCTTTATTCGTGTTGGTATGAGAGATATACTCTTCAGATTTGTAATAAGGCCCGATGGATTCTTTATCAGGCGCGCCAACAGTAATACGAATTGAGCAATTTTCACATTCAGCAATAGAAAATTGCTGTTGTGAAATAGAAAAATCTTTGCAATCAAAAATCAATTTCCAATTTTCAGCACCGCAAACAGGGCAAGTCATATGAGGTATCGCAGTGATCACAATGAACGATATTGCAGAGAGGAACTCTCTTTTGGTAAAATCTTTCCAGGATTAGAAATAGAGCCTGGCTGAACGCGGCCTGACAAAAAGACCCAACTTAAAAATGCTAAAACTGTAATTAATAAAAAAACACCAAGCCAATCCAAAGGAAATACTCGCTTAGTTTTTTGAGATAACCTTTTAGACATCTCTACCGAATCAGATTCTAACTCCCCCACTTGAATAGAGTGAACCGCTTCACTTCTAATTACCTTTTCAGCCACTACGGCTTTGAGTTGATTTTTTATTTTTCCGGGTTCAAATACGACTTTCTGGCTATCCCCTTTTCTCCATGTTCCTATACCCTTCCATTCAATTAAATCAGTACCGCTCAACTTATTTAAATCATTTATAATTTGGAGATACGCAGATTCGTCATTGTGAGAAGGCGTTGATCTTCGTAGCTTAAGCCAAGAATAAAATGATTCTACATCAACTATATCCGATGACTCAAAAATATACTCTTGGCTGGGCGGTGTAAGCAGTCGTGTGGTGATATCTAACTTGGCAGAGTCTTTTTTTACACGCAAATACCCTAAGCCCTGTAGCGGCAGTTCTCCTGAGAAAGCTAGGTATTCTATAAAAAAAGGAATCAATGGACCGTTTTTAGCTGTGGCGAAAATACGACACCAATCAAGAAATTAAAACCGTAAACAGGATATTGATTCCAACGCTGATAAGACTGATTAAACAAATTATTGAACTGCCCCCATAATCGCCAAGACTGGTTAAGCTTAAATTCAAGGCTTGTATTTACATCAAGGGCCCCCTGACTTCTACCAATCATTCCACCCTTTTGCAAATAAGAAGCACCTCGCCATGCAAAAGCAGCAACATCCAGATAAAGATCTTTTAACACCTCAATATGGCTGGTTACTTTCAGTTCCATAGGTAAAAGACCCCATGCACGCGCTTGGTTCTTTAACCCAGAGAACTGATTAAACTGAAGACTAGCACGTACACCCATACGATCAGCAATTTGATAGCCAATTTCACCAGCTAATTGAACTTGTTGCAAACGAGGTTCAAAGACTACTAAAAAAGAATTTCCTTTAGAAATTGAAGATGTATCGTTTATAAAAAGAGGAACATCGTTGGATTGAAACCATCCACCCTTCAGAGAGTAAGAAAAATGCGGAGTGGAGGCTCCTTTTATTCCAGCATATAGTTGCGTTGAACGAGTATTCATAAGCGCATTGGGCACTTGAATCCAATTATTTGTTCGAAAGAGCCCTTGGTAACTATTTACCTGGTTTTTACCCTCCCATCCCCATTGAAGAATCAGTCTTGTGCTATCCAATCGAAAGGTTCCATTTAATAATGGCAGCACTGCAAATCCAGATTGATCCCAAACAGGAAGTAGTCCAGCCTGAATGACAAATTTTTTATTCCAATGAGAAACGAGTAACTGAGTGGCAGCAACGTTATTTACAAGCGATGCCCCATTCTTAATCCCAACATTGATAAGAGTTGCATCGACTAACGCAGACACTCTCCAGCTATGATTAAGATTTTTATTGAAGGGAACTGTGAGTTTGACTAATTTTTCACTGTAACCAAGTTGATCAGAAAAGAACCCCACCTCCAGATCAGATCCAACTGTAATACCGTAGCTAGTTGGATTGATCGTTTTCACACCTGTTTGAAAGGTAACTGCGGAATAACTTTGACTATCATCTTTAGAAATCGGTAATACTATGGGAGTGCGAAAGCCATAACGATTCACTTGATCCAAATTGTAACGAATTCCTACATCAACACTTAAATTTTTTGATAAAATTTTTCGAAAACCGTTGAGTGCGATTTCAGATTGTGCAAATTTTTGCAGAGGAAGCTTACCTGTGGCACTTTGATAAATTGCAGAAGCAGACAATCCTTTACTTGCCCCCAGTCCTTTACTGAAATAAAGTTGTGCAAAAGGTGATTTTAAATTACCATACCCAATTTTTGCATATAGTTTATCGGAAATAGGAGAATCTGATTTGAAAGGTAACGCAAGGGGACGCAATGGTGAGATTTGGAAAGGTGGAATAAAGATTCCAGAAGAAGTAGCATAAGACAGTGTGATTCGATTCGAATCTGCTACAGGTAGGTTTGGCAAGAACTGAAATTTTGAACTAGTGGCAACCTGTGGACGATACGCTGAAACAATATCGACACTTTTAACCTGCGCATTTAAACGATGGAAGAATAAAAAAGAAATGATTAGCCAGCAAAACAAGCGAACAATAGCAGTTGTTATAGAAGAATTGTTTTTTCGCATTATTGATTGCCTTTTTCATTTTTTTTGACTAACTCAATTTTCTCCAAAGCCTCTTTACGTAATGCAGGATCATTTGCATTTTCGTAGATACTCTGATAAGTGGCCTGAGCATTGAAATAATCTTTTTGCGCTAGATAAATATCACCTAGTAACAAATAAGATTTTGTAACCCACCACTCATAAGATCCAGACTTGTTTATAGTTTCAAAAGCCATTTTTTCAGCAACCTTCCATTGTTGAAGCCTAAAATGGGAAAGAGCAAGTTCATAGCGTGCCTCAGCGGCCAATGCAGCTTTGTTTAATAGCGAAACACTAGCAAGCAATTGCTGCCCCTCTGTTTCCTTATTGTCAACAAAGCACTGCCTTGCTTTTGCCAGTGCACCTAACGCCTGGTCTTCTTTGCTCTTTTCTTTGTATAATGAAAGTGAATCCCCGAATTGCGAGGCTACTGCCCAGTTTTTTTGCTGATAATTTGCACGCAGTAACGCTCTAAAAATTTCAAGCCGGTCCTCCGTTTTAATCGTTAAAGGAATAAGTTGTTCATACCAATAAGAGGCTTTATCAACCTTTTTGAGCTCAAAATAATAAATACGCGCAATCATAAAATTGGCGTCCAATTGGTACTTTCCCGGATTAGCATTTAATAACTCTTCCAAGGGTACTACGGCCTGCTCCCACTCCTTTCGCAAATAATGAGAAGTTGCCAACCTAAACTGCGCATCAGAATAATATTTCCCCTGCGGAAACTGATTTAGATATTGCTGAAGAGAGGGTATGGCACGCGCATAATCTTTTACGTCAAATTGCTGTTCAGCCACCAAGTATTGTAATGAATCTTCTAAGTTAACAGAAACGGTTATTCCCCTCTTTTTTAAGTAACTGGTATATTCTGTTGCCCTACCCATATCGACATATACTGCTTTTAATTCTTCCAATGCATCCGCAGCTTCAGCAGAACTAGGGTATTGTTCAAAAAGACGTTGGTAGTACGATAAAGCCTTTTCATTTTCGTCAAGGTTATAAAAAACAACAGCCATTTTAAATAAAAGACTAGGCTGCTCAGCCGTACCTGCATTTTGAAGCAGATCTTCTAATACCGGAAGTGCATCACGAAATCTCTCTCCTTCCATATAAGCATCCGCTAAGCCCATTTTTGAATTCAAAACATAGGAGGATTGAGGATAACGGACAATTAGCTCTTTTAGTAATCGTATTTTATCATTTATATTTTCAATTCCTGCAATAGCTGCTAGTTGAAAATATGCATAGGGAGCAGCTGGCGCATCAATATCTACAAATGTCTGGTAAACCTGTTTAGCGTTTTTGTATTGACGTAAAAGCAAATGACAGTCTGCCGCACGTAAGCGCGCATCTAATTCTAAAGACGTATTACCTGCCTGAATACCATATCTTACTTTTTCAAATTGACCAAGCGCCAATTTATATTGACTAAGATTCAAATAAGCATAACCCAAGTTGTAATAAGCATGAATGGGCGAGGCCTCACCTGATACAACCCCTCCCAAGGAAATATACTTATTGTAGTAAGGAACTGCAGTTGCATATTCTTTTTGGAGATAGCATATTTCACCTAACCAAAAATGCGCTACCCCCTGAAATGAAATAGCCCACTTATCGTTAATGATTCGAAGCAAAAGTTTTTTTGCCTCCACTAAGTCGCCATCATAAAAAAGTTCAACAGCCCTTCCTAACCGAACATTTGGTATGAGTAGTTGAGTTTGTGATGAAGGATTCACAATCTGTTCAAGCACCTGGATTGCCCGGTTGTAGTTGCTAGACGCCGCCAATGATGCAAATAAAACCTCTTGTGCTTCAATCAAACTGGATGAAGTTGGATTGTTTCGAATATAGGACTCCGATTCACGTACCGCTTCATCAAAATAACCCAGTTCATAACTAAGTTTTGAAAAGTTAAGCTGAGCATTGGACTGCAATTCTTTCTTTTCTGCACTTTGCATACAGAGCGAATACGCAGAACGAGCTTCTCTCTTATTATTTAGTTCAACATAAGAGTCCCCTAAATAAAAAAGTGAATAAGCGGCAATTGTATCCTTAATATCAGTTAATTTTTTAAAATTATTAACCGCCTCTGTAAATTGTTTTAGTTTAAACTGAGAAAATGCTACTTCATAATGATCGACCCTAGAAACTCCGGATCCAGCATTTACGTAATAACTAAGCAAGGGCAAAGCCTTAGAAAAATCTTCTTTTACAAAGTAAGCATGACCTAGAACCTGTTTGCGTTCAGCTGAAGGATAAGAAGTGTCTTGAAATAAAGAGGCATTCTTCTCTAAATAGTTAATCACTTGCTCCGCTTCTCCTCTAGCCATCATTATTTGACTGGTATAATACACTGCTAGCTTCCCAAATTTTGGATCATTCTCAATTTGTTGAAAACAGCTTACAGCGTCATTCATTTTCCCTTCACCAAAAAGGATGAGTCCGTAATAATAAGTAGCAGCAGATTTGTAGACGCCTTCTGCCAGTTGACGTATGCTATTCAACAAAGGTTTAGCAAGTTCATATTGCTTTAAAACAAAATGAGAATATCCTTGGTAAAATTGCATCGTTGCAATTTCTGAATTAGATAAGTTGGCAACTGATAGAAGCTTATATTGATTTAGCGCCGCAATCCAATTTTGCTGGGAGAAATGGTAATTACCTAAGTAATAATGTATTCTGTCTTTCCAGGATTGTACGTTGGTTTCATCTAAAAATTGAATTGCATGAGCCTCTGCCTTTTTATCCGCTTGAATCAGTTGACAAACGATACTGAAGTAGCGAAACTCTTGCGTCTCTAAATTTTGATTTTGGAGAAACAGGGCCGGCTGTTGTATCAAAATTCGTTCTACTAAAAGACAACCTTCCTCTACCCTTCCCTGCCTTAACTAAGAAAGCGCTTTTTGAAAGGGCAAGTCTTGCTCTGTAGATTGCAGGGTACGTTGGCCAAGCAACGCATGTTGACACAAAAGGGTGATTGAAATAAGCAGAAATAGCCGCATAATCTAGTTCCTATAACGGGCGAATATTGCAAATATTTTCGCCTCTCCCAAGCAATGGTTGCAAACAGATGTGGATAAGTGTGCAATTAGGAAGGCTTTAACAAAAAAATCTTATGTTAGTGGAGTAAAACTGCTGAACATGAAAAAATTATTTAGTACCCGGTATACAGAGAACAGTATTTCATTTGCGCTTTTACTGTTACGACTCGCCATGGGAGGTCTTATTATCCCGCATGGCTTTAATAAATTGATCAAGTTTATGACAGTTGTAAAAGACTTTCCTGACCCTTTTCATATCGGAAGCACCGCATCGTTAGCACTAGTCATTTTTGCAGAATTTTTCTGCGCCGTTTTGCTTATTGCCGGGCTAATGACAAGACTCGTGGTTATTCCGCTCATCGTAACCATGGCAGTTGCATTATTTATGGTTCACCACAGTGATATTTTTGGGGAAGGAGAGCATGCCGCTCTTTACTTGGCTGGCTATTTAGTGCTCCTTTTTACAGGACCTGGAAAAGTAAGTATGGATAGAATGCTAGGAAATTAAGAAGCATGAATAAAGTTTATGCATCCATCATTACAATTGGAGATGAGCTACTAATTGGGCAAACCATTGATACGAATAGTGCGTTCATAGCCCAACAATTGAACGCGATAGGGATTTTAGTCTTACGCAGAATCGCAGTAGGAGATCGTGCTGATGAAATCAGATTTGCACTTGATCAAGAATCTAGCTATGCTCAGGTTATAATTCTAACAGGAGGACTTGGTCCCACTGCTGATGATATTACGAAGCCTTTTTTATGTGAATATTTTGGAGGAAAGTTAAAAAGGGACCCCACAACACTTGCACATATTCAATACCTTTTTACCAAAGTATATAAAAGACCTGGTGGACTTTTAGAGCGCAATCAAAAACAGGCAGATGTTCCTGACAATTGCACTGTTTTACCGAATCCAGTGGGTACAGCACCTGGAATGCTCTTTAAGAAAAACAAGGTGATTTATATTTCACTTCCCGGAGTTCCCCAAGAGATGAAAGACATCATGACGGGTTCTGTAGTGCCGCTATTGCAAAACGAGCTTTCCACTCCCGTCATTTTACACCATACGCTTCAAACAATCGGGGTAGGCGAATCAGTACTTGCTGAACAACTTACCAATTTTGAAAAAAACCTCCCACCCTATATTTCTTTGGCTTATTTGCCACAATATGGAATGGTTAAACTAAGACTTACCGCCATTGGAAACAATAGAGGAGAACTTATTTCAAAAGTAGAACACCAGGTGGCGTTATTAAAAAAAGAAGTTGCAGAACATCTAGCCATTGATACAAATGAAGAGTTAGAATCCTATATAGGTAAATTACTATTAGCAAGAAATGCCACAGTTGGGACTGCAGAAAGTTGCACAGGTGGCCTCATTGCCAGTTTAATTAGTGCTATACCCGGGGCTTCCCGCTATTTTGAAGGAAGTGTAGTAAGCTACTCTAACGAAGCAAAACAAAAATTGCTTGGAGTTAACCCCTCCACCCTGAATCAGTTTGGAGCGGTGAGTGAGCAAGTAGTCAAGGAAATGGTAGTGGGAATTCTTACATCGCTGGGCTGCACATATGCGATTGCGGTTTCCGGAATTATGGGACCCGACGGAGGTAGCCCAGAAAAGCCTGTCGGCACAGTTTGGATAGCAGTTGGCAACAAAGAAAGAGTTGAAACAAAGCAATATAAATGGGGGTTTGACAGAACCAGAAATACAAAGCAGACCGCCCTAAGTGCTTTAAATTTACTACGCCTGTTCCTTTTAAAGGACTCCATGGATTGAGTACAATATTGTAGATTTGCACTCTGATTGCTGCTTTTAAATTCATTATATGGCGATAGTTGAACTGGTGATGCCAAAACTTGGTGAAAGTATCATGGAAGCCACGATTTTAAAATGGCTTAAAAAACCAGGTGATGCGGTGGCGCTTGACGAAACAGTCCTTGAAATTGCGACTGATAAGGTTGATAGTGAAGTACCCAGTACTGCCGCAGGTATCATTGATGAAATTCTTTTCAACGTAAATGACATTGTCCCGATTGGAACGGTCATTGCCCGTATTCGTACGGAAGCTGCTTCCACTTCCTCTCCTATCAACACTCCCGCCACTCCCACTGTTCAAACTGTGAAAGCAGAAGCAGCCAAAGAAATTGCTCTTCCCGTTACTTATCAAGAGACCAAGCCAATTAATATTGGATCCACTCGATTTTATTCCCCTCTCGTATTAAATATTGCAGCAAGCGAAGGGATTAGCATGAGCGAACTGGAAAACATTCCAGGTACAGGTAATGAAGGGCGCGTTACAAAAAAAGACATTCTGCACTATGTAAGCTCACGCAAACAACCAAGCAGTCAGCCAACGCAAGAGATGACTGTGCCTATTCAAAAGATTCAACCAGAAACACAAGTGAATCAATCATTGCCTGTAAGCTATACTGGAAATGTAGAGATCATAGAGATGGACAGAATGAGGAAGTTGATTGCTGACCACATGGTCAGGAGTAAACAAACCAGTCCCCATGTAACTAGTTTTACAGAAGCAGATGTTACCAATTTGGTTCTTTGGAGAGAAAAGGTAAAAAAGGACTTTGAAAAAAGAGAAGGAACTAAAATTACTTACACCCCACTTTTCATTGAAGCAATTGTACGTTGTATCAAAAAATTCCCATTAATCAATTGCTCACTTGATGGCAACAATATTGTCATTAAAAAAGATATCAATATTGGAATGGCAACCGCCCTTCCCTCGGGGAATTTAATTGTGCCTGTGATTAGAAATGCAGATCAGTTCAATATGGTTGGTTTAGCCAAACAGGTTAACCAATTAGCAGATGCGGCCCGCCAGGGAAAGTTAAGACCTGACGACACACAAAATGGAACATTTACATTGACCAATGTAGGAACCTTTGGGTCCTTGATGGGAACACCCATTATCAATCAACCACAAGTAGCCATATTAGCGGTGGGTGCCATTAAAAAACGACCCGTAGTAATTGAAACACCTGCAGGCGATAGTATTGCCATCCGCCATATGATGTATCTAAGCATGAGCTATGATCATCGAATCGTAGATGGAAGCCTTGGCGCTACTTTCCTTACTGCAGTAGCCAAGGAACTGGAAAATTTTGACCCAGAACGACCACTTTAATCTACAAGATCTAAGCCCCAGTCTTTCCCCTTGTTTAAAGCTGGAATTCCTTCCGTGATCCAACGTGCAGGACGTTCTCCTTTGAGGAGCCAATCAAAATACTGTTGCTGCCGAATGGAGATATCTTTTTGATTTTTTCTTTCACGCAGATTATGTGCTTCTCCATTATAATTCAACATCCATACTTTTTTTCCTAATCGACGCATTGCCGTAAATAATTCAATCCCCTGATACCAAGGAACAGCTCCATCTGCATCATTAGCCATAATCACTAAAGGCGTTTTAATTTGAGGCACTTTAAACAATGGAGAATTTTCCAAATAAAGATCTCGTCGCTGCCACAAAGTGGCTCCAATTCTACTTTGCGTCATTTCATATTGAAATTGCCGATTAACGCCACTCTCCCATCGTATTCCTCCATATGCACTGGTCATGTTTGCAACGGGTGCACCTGCCCATGCAGCCTTGAAAATAGAAGTCATTGTTACTAATTGCGCAACTTGTATTCCACCCCAACTTTGCCCTTGTATTCCCATGTTTGCCGCGTCAATCCACGACTCTTTCGCAAGTTGCTTTGCCGCGCTAACCACATAATTATAACAACTTTTCGCAGGATACCCGATCTGGTAATGAATGTCAGGACTCAATACCACATACCCTCTGCTCACATAAAAAGATATATTTAATCGACTACCCGTGGGCGATGGAGGAATGTAACTATGCAATGTATTTGTGTGGGTCTCATAAAAATATAACAGCAAAGGATATTTCTTTTTTGGATCAAAGTTATAGGGCAAATAAAGCACCCCCTGTGCATTTTTACCGTCAATAGTCTTCCACTTGTAAATAGAGGATGTGCCCCAATTGTACTGCTGTTGCTGCACATTAATTGTGGTCAACTTTGTTTCCGCATCAGCTTGCTCGCCAAACTGCCATACATGTAAATCAGGAGGAAGGGCATAACTCTCTTTAGTATATGCTACCACTAGAGACGATTTTGACTGAACTGGACTTCCATACATATAGGGCCCTGATTTACGTTTTTGCCAGCCTAAACTTTGCTCACTCCACTTTGCTAGTGCAAGACCTGCAGACTTATCTTGCTCTTGCTGAAAACGCCAAAGGCTCCACCCTTTTTCTGCTACATATTTCTCTTTTGCATCCACCCTTACATAACGATAATTTTCTTTTTTAACTCTACCCTGGAGGGTGATGTTACGTGGCTTTTTCTGTCTATTCAAAGATACTTGCCACGTGTCAAAACGGTCGTAGATCCAAACAGCCGAATCTCCTACTTCAAAACCAGCAATTCCGTAAGGGTCTGGAGCACTCGGAGAATCATGTTCCTCATCATATAATGGAAAAGGAATTTGGCGGCTAATCACTTGCGTCTTCCCTTTATACCAGCTTACATATTGTTTCAAAGCATAATCGTACCATATGATGGCATCGCCATTTGGAGAAACAAAAGAAGAATATACAACGCCATCCAACCCTTTTTTAATTAATAGGGTGTCTCCCGTTGTAATATCTATTTTGTAAATATCCTTTTTTGACAACCCCTTCCATTGCGTTTCGATCCGATATCCCCTGTCACTGATACCAAAAGCAGTCTCCCCATCGCCCTCGGCAGTCGTAATAACCTGCGAAATTTTATCAGACTCAAGATGCATAAGCGTTAAATCCCGCAAATCAAAAACTGCTAAATAATTACGCTCCAGATCTCTTTTTAAATTGAAAAGCTGCTGTGTTTGTAGGTAGTCGTCGTTATAATGCCATACATCTACTTTTACTTGATCAATTTCTGGCATGCTGGTATCAGCCGCAGGCTTGATGGGTGCAGCACCAAAATAAAGTCGGTTCCCTGATTTGCTGAATCGAGGTTTACCAAACTCACTTACAGTATATCCTAATTTCATACCCATCGTATTCCGATCAACTATTTGTCGTGCAGTATCATCGGTTGATTGAAATAGAAATAATTTATAATACTTTATTAACTCTTTAGGCCTTGCATCTCGCTCAGCCAAAAAAGCAAGTTTAGTTCCGTCTTCTGAAAAAGTAAAAGACCTAAAATCATTTCCACCGGTTGCTATCGTATCGAGCTGTTTGGTGGTTGCATTAATCAATAGCAGTAACGTTTTACTGAGTGAATCTTTTTGATTACGAGCTTGCTCTGCAATAACACTACCTCCTTTTTGCGCCACTTCATATTCCGTAACTCGTTGAATTGTTGTTTCAGCCCCTAGATTTAAATTGATAATAACTAATGGAGCTGGTGTTTCATTCGTTTCAGTAGCCTTTTCTACTGACTCCTGATGAATAACCAAAAAACCATCATCCTCGGCAGGCATTTTAAAAGACTTAACCATTGGAATTCTCTTGACTTCTCCTTTTCCCATTTCAACAATTACGAGAGAGTCTTTAGGAAAATCCTCTGGTTTTTTCTTTTTGATGCGTGCCTCACGGATTTGTGTATAAAAAGGTTTTACTTTAAAAACAAGGTATCTTCCACTAAAGCTAAACTGAGGAAGAGAGCCGCGCTGGAACGCCTGCGTTTCTTTAGTATTGAGCGACTGTATAAAGAGAGTGCCATCTCCTTCTTGTGGTTCTACTGTATAAACTACCCACTCTCCATTAGGGCTAATTAATTTTTCTCCTATTCTTTCCCACCGATCGTAAACAGTGTGATCCAATGGTTTTTTTTGGGCCCAAGAAAAGGTTGAAATAAATAAAAAAACAAGGTAGATGACTCGTTTCATACGTTGAATTATTGGTTCAATATACTTCAAAGATTTCACTCAGCTCAGCTGAAATAATATCAATTTATAATTGAGTTGAACGACGCTTTACTAAAAGCATGTGAAGACCTAGCGCAACTAAGATTAAGGATAGCCCAGCATAAAACCATTTATTCAATAACTGATCTTCTCTGTACACTACAAAAGCCAATAAAATTCCATAAACCGGCTCCAGGTTAAAAGCAAGATTCACAGTAAAGGCAGATAATTTTTTAAGCGCTGCCCCTGAAAGTTGAAAAGCCCACACTGAACAAAACCAAGATAAAACTAATAGCCAACAGAAATCTGCAAACGTGGGTAAAAGCCTTACTTCGTTGTCAAATTGGTAATAAACAGGAACAAGTAGTGCAATAAAAAGGAAGCCAAACGATTGTTGCCAAACCAGTAGGGTTTGCACATTTGTCTTTTTTAGTATTTCACGATTAAGAATTGGAAAAAGTGAAGCCAATAATGCAGAAATAACTCCTAAAATTATTCCAGTAGTATACTGAGAATCAAAATGGAATATTATGTATACACCCAGCAGTGTCAACAAACCCAAGAACATTTCTGTAACATCCAATTTCTTTTTTAGAATGACCGGCTCCAGCACGGCTGTAAAAAAGCTAATCAATGCAAAACACACTAAAGCAATTGAAACATTTGCATATTTTATGGCACCATAAAAAGTGAGCCAATGAGTGGCGGCAAAGATTGCGGCAATTAAAATCTGAAGTTTTTGTTTAAAAGAAGTTTCTTCAATCGCCTTTTTTAAGCTAAAAAGAAAAAACATTGTAATGGCCGTAATAAGTAACCGGTAGAAAACAATCATCAATTCGTTCAGTGTAATTAACCGTCCGAGAATACCCGTAAATCCGGCTAATAAAACAGCTCCATGCAATTGATAAAAAGATTTCCGCATGCCAAAACTTAACTTTGTTTGGAACCATAATGAGCGGTCGCCGCATAATTTCTAAGCTTCCATACACCGACTACTCCTTCTTTAATAATTCCCTTGTTCATTTTAGATGCCCCAAGCGTCCGATCCTGAAATAGAATGGGCACTTCATGAATTACATATCCGAGTTTCCAGGCTGCGTATTTCATTTCAATTTGGAACGCATAACCCACAAATCGAATAGCATCGAGATTCATAGCTAGCAAAACAGATGCTTTATAACAAACAAAACCCGCTGTGGGATCCATGACAGACATTCCCGTAAGAAATCTTGTATACAAGGAGGCGCCTTTTGAAAGTAAAACACGCAGAATTGGCCAATTGACTACTCCTCCCCCTTTTACATAACGCGATCCGACAGCTACATCAGCTCCTCCGCTTTTGCAGGATTCGTACAAACGCAGTAAATCAGTTGGATTATGAGAAAAATCTGCATCCATTTCAAAAATAAAAGAATACCCTTTTGCTAAGGCCCATCGAAATCCATGTATATAAGCAGTACCTAAGCCAAGTTTTCCTTTTCGTTCCTCTAAAAAAAGTTTAGTAGGATAAACTATCATCAAATCTCTTACTAAATCTGCGGTGTGATCTGGAGACCCGTCATCCACTACTAATACATGAAACTCACCAGGCAAATTGAAAACTGCCTGGAGAATACTAGGAATATTTTCCCGCTCATTGTACGTAGGAATTATAACAAGTTTATCCATTCTTTTTGAGCATCGTTCTTGTAAATATTTCCGTCAACTTATTTTTAGTATGCTGAGGAAAGTCACCTTTCATCATCCAGTCATAGTACTGCGGTTCACTTCGCAATACCTCAGCAACAGGCTTTCCCTTGAATTTGCCAAAGTTGAAAACCTCTACCCCATTCTCCCACACAAAGCGACGAGCGAAATCAATAATTTGTTCCTCTCCAACAGATTTTAAAATCGAATCTACGGTGTTACCCAATGACGGATATCGCTCGACTTGCGAGGATAAGATTTCTAATGTCGCGGTGGCATCTACCTCAGCAGAGTGCGCGTTTTCCAATGATTTTTGACAATAAAACTGATATGCTGCAGATAAAGTACGAGGTTCCATCTTGTAAAAAATCTGTTGGATATCTAGCATTTTTCTCCCCTTCATATCAAACTCTATTTCCGCACGTAAAAATTCTTCAACAAGTAACGGAATGTCAAAACGATTGGAATTATAACCAGCGAGGTCACAGCCATCTAAAAATTGTTTTAATTCTTGCGCTACCTGTTTAAAAA
>JACCDO010014034.1_pt1 | contig 15827 bp, 16 predicted proteins | sample 7446101 | NCBI WGS metagenome assembly JACCDO01 (sample SAMN15323440, study PRJNA562643) | freshwater metagenome | isolation source: river surface water | place: USA:Blue River Watershed | collected 2017-08-16
AAAGGGGCGAGAGCCAAAGAAACCTTTATAGGCACTCAAAGGACTTGGATGAACCCCTTCAACTTTCAATCGAAAGAATGGCGCTAGTTCCTGGGCCTGTTTTCCCCACAAAATCGCCACGAGATCACGTTTGCCCAATTCAGCTGCAATGCGATCAGTAATCTTCTTCCAGCCAATATCGGTGTGGGATCCAGATTCCCCAACTTCTGTCGTAAGAATTCGATTGAGAAGAAGAACTCCTTTTTTACTCCACGGCGAAAGATCCCCATTTTCTGGAATTGGAATTCCGAGATCAGAGTTGAGTTCAATGAAGATATTCTTCAAACTAGCTGGGATTTTTTGGACAGTTGGTGAAACCGAGAATGCCAAACCCATAGCGTTGCCTGGCGTTGGATAAGGATCCTGGCCCACAAGCACGCACTTCAGCGATTCAAGATCGCTTTCAAAAGCTTTGAAGATTATCTCGTGAGCCGGAGCTGTGGTGACTCCCTGAAGATGCGTCAACACGGTATCTATTTCGCCCTGAATGGGCGCGAAGATTTCAGTCCAACTAGAGTGCACGGGCAAAGAAACGCGAACCTTCATTACGAACTTCCATCGGAAGTTCAAATACCGCAGACATGTGTTCTGAGGTGATCACATCATGAATTGGCCCTGAAACTGCGACTGTCCCATCCTTGAGGATGAGTGCATGCGTTGTACCGCTTGGAATCTCTTCGATGTGATGGGTTACCAAAATCGATGCTGGAGCTGCTGGGTCAGAGGCAAAGAGTGAGAAGCGCTTGAGCAAATCCTCGCGACCACCTAAATCTAGCCCGGCTGTAGGTTCATCAAGCAGGAGCAACTCGGGATCGGCCATCAGAGCTCGCGATATCTGAACCCGCTTCTTTTCGCCATCACTCAAAGTTCCATAATCTCGATCTGCTAAATCACGAACACCAAAGGTTGTAAGAAGTGCAACTGCGCGCGATTCATCCCATAAGTCGTAGGCCTCATTCCAGCGCCCAAGAACTGCATATGCTGCTGTGAGAACAACGTCACGAACCTTTTCGTCGTACGGAATATCTTCAGAGATAAGCGTTCCGCAGATGCCGATGCGATTTCGCAGCTCCCACAGATCTACTTTCCCCATCTCTTTATCCAGAACCTTTACTGTTCCTTGTGTGGGGAAAATTCGAGTAGCAAGAATTTGAAGAAGAGTCGATTTGCCGGCGCCATTGGGGCCAAGTACAACCCAACGTTCGCCTTCTGAGATTGCAAAGTTAATTGGACCCAAAATGGTCCGAGCTCCCCGACGTACGGAGACATCCCGCAATTCGAGGACTCTTTGGGTGCTCATAGGGCTAAAAGATATATCGTCGCTGCTCAAAATCACTCGTAATTGTCAGACTTAGGTAAGTGATTCGCGATAACCTGCGCCAATGAGCGATGAAAAGAGCCAATTTACGGGGTTAATTCTCGTTTCGGGAATTGATACCCCTGGAATCACTCAAGCTCTCTTTGAAACTCTCGCTCCTTTCGCAATCACCGTCCTTGATATCGAACAGGTCGTGATTCGCGAACGCCTCATTCTCACTGTCCTTATCGCACTGAACCCAGCTCATGCTGAAGCTATAGATGCTGATCTTGATGAATGCGCAAAGTCCTTAGGCGTTGATATTGCGACCTCTTTCCAGGAACAAGGCCAATCGACGATCGCCGTAAAGTCTGGTCTTGTCCACGTCGTGGCTCTTGGAAATCCATTAGCACCTGCTGCAATCGGTGCAATTGCATCGGCCATCGCAGCCTTAGGTGGAAATATCGAGCGCATTCATCGCACAGCGAGTTATCCAATTACAGCAATCGAATTTACCGTTTCCGGTGCGGACCAGATAGCGATAAGACAGGGATTGGCTGAAGTTACCACCGCACATTCTGTAGATATTGCCGTCTCCCCCGGTGGTCTCATGCGTTGGGCCAAGAAGTTAGTTGTGATGGATGTTGATTCCACGTTGATTCAGCAGGAGGTCATTGAACTACTCGCTGCAAAGGCAGGAGTCGAAGCTGATGTTAAATCGATTACTGATGCAGCTATGCGTGGCGAATTAGATTTTGCAGAAAGCCTCAAAGCTCGTGTGGCTCTCTTGGCAGGTCTTCCTGAAGCCGTGATCGCGCAAGTGCAGAGCGAGATAGCTCTGACGCCCGGTGCGCGAACTCTCGTGAAAACACTTCATCAACTCGGTCATAGCGTCGCGCTCGTTTCGGGTGGGTTTACATCCGTGATCGAACCATTGGTAAAAGAATTGGGCATCACTCACTACCGAGCAAACACCTTAGAAGTTGTAGATGGAAAACTCACTGGAAGAGTGATTGAACCCATTATTGACCGAGCGGCAAAGGCAACAGCGCTGCGAGACTTCGCTGAAATCGAAGGAGTGCAGTTAGAACAAACAGTTGCAATCGGCGATGGCGCAAATGACCTCGATATGATCTCTATCGCTGGCCTGGGTATCGCATTTAATGCAAAACCTTCCGTTAAAGCAGCTGCTGCTAGTTCAGTCAGTGCTCCATATTTAGATTCAGTTCTCTATCTCTTGGGAATTACTCGCGAGGATATTGAAGAAGCAGGAGCTCAAAGAAAGTAAGCTAAAGCTTTAAAGTCTGCAGGCGTGAATATCTGTAACCAGAATTCCGCGTGCACCTAGGGCCCAAAGTTCGTCCATTAAGCGGTTGGTATCTTTGCGAAGAACCATTGCTCGTACTGCCACCCAATCTGGCTTCTGTAATGGAGAAATGGTCGGTGATTCCAGTCCCGGTGTAATCGCACATGCTTTATCCACGGCGGATGTTGGTACATCGTAATCAAGTAAGACATATTGACGTGCAGTGACAACACCTTGCAGTCGACGGATCAGAATCTCAAGCCCCGATGGAAGCGCCGTGCCTGAACGCTTAATTAAGATGGCTTCAGAGACCAAAATCGGATCACCAAAGATTGCAAGTCCAGCTTGCTTCAAAGTATTTCCTGTAGAAACGACATCGGCGATGAGATCGGCAACTCCAAGACGTACGCTACTTTCTACAGCGCCATCAAGTCGCACAACAGAGGCCTTAATATTCAAATCGCTAAGGCGCTTTTCGACGAGTCCCGGGTACGCAGTAGCTACTCTCCTGCCCGAGATATCAGCCATCTTCCAAGTCGATGAAGCAGGAGCTGCGAAACGAAAGGTTGATCCGCCAAAATCAAGAGCCAAGATTTCCTCTGCATCCGCCCCCGAATCAATCAGGAGGTCGCGACCTGTGATTCCGGCCTCGAGTTCACCCGAACCAACATAGATTGCGATGTCGCGTGGTCGTAGGTAGTAAAACTCGACAGAATTTTCAGGATCAGTAAGTACCAAATCGCGCGAATCTGTACGTTGACGGTAACCGGCCTCTTTCAATATAGCTATGGATGAATCAGCTAATGAACCCTTATTTGGAACAGCAATTCTCAACATTTTATCCCCTAGTAACTTCTATAGAAATTTGTAAATATCGTTGAGACTGAGACCTCGAGCGAGCATCAAAGTCTGCAGGTGATAAATCAATTGGCTAATCTCTTCAGCAAGCGCCTCATCGCTCTCATGCTCCGCAGCAAGCCACACCTCGCCAGCTTCTTCTAGAATCTTCTTTCCGATCGAATGAACTCCAGCATCGAGTGCTGCAACTGTTCCTGAACCTTCAGGACGAGTAGCTGCTTTCTCTGCGAGCTCTACAAAGAGTGATTCAAACGATTTCATGTACCGAGTTTACTCGTTGTTGCTCTCTCGCGGAGTGAATTAACCATCTGGGCAGGATCGTCGGCTTTGAATACGGCGCTTCCTGCGACAAAGGTATCTGCGCCCGACGAAACCGCAATTTCTATAGTTTCCAACGAGATTCCACCGTCCACCTGCAACCAAATGGGACGACTACCAATCAATTTTCTAGTCCGTTTTACTTTATCCATCATTTCACTCATAAATTTCTGACCGCCAAAACCTGGTTCTACAGTCATGATGAGGAACATATCGACCTCGTCTACGAACCCTTCATAATCTGAGATATCGGTTGCCGGTTTAAGAGCAAGAGCTGCTCGGGCACCATGCGCTTTAATGCCCTTCAGAGTCTTAGCAATATCTTTGGTGGCCTCTGCATGGATAGTCACACTTGCTGATCCAGCCTCGGCATATGAGATAGCAATCTCATCGACATCTGCGACCATCAGATGTGAGTCAACAGGAATCGGACAATTTCTGATGATGGTGGCTGCCGCATCGAAATCGAAGGTGAAATTCGGTACAAAAATATTGTCCATCACATCTAAATGAATGAAGTCACTGACTGACGAAATCTTCGCAATCTCGGAATCTAGATGAGAAAAATCAGCATTGAGAATGCTGGGAGTAATTCGGATATGTGATCCCACGGCTTAACCCTAAACCGACTTCTTGAAGAGCGCTAGAAACATAGAATCCGTGTCATGCACGCTTGTCCAAAGTGCCATGCTCTTATCTCGAACAGCTCCGCCTAAATTGGTTGGCATGTAAGGTGAAATATCAATCTGCTCCAGTTCCGGATGGTCTTTCAGAATCATCTTTACCTGGCCGAAAGTTTCGGCAAAATGAGGACTGCAGGTTGCGTAACCGAATATCCCTTCGGGCGATAGAACTGAAATAGCTGCACCAGCTAATTCACGCTGCAGTTCTGTCAGTGCGCGAAGATCTTGAACGGTACGGCGCCACCGAACTTCTGGACGACGCCGCAGGGCGCCCAGCCCCGTACACGGTACATCGGCAATAACAGCATCGAATGTTTTTTGATGGGTAGAAATTTCACGACCGTCTCCAACCCAGACAGGAAACTTTCCAATAACGTTCTTCACCAATTTAGCTCGCGCCTCTGAAACTTCGTTAGCTACGAACTCTCTTCCTTCAACATCGCAAATATGTGAGATCAACGCCGCTTTTCCTCCAGGCCCAGCGCAGAGATCGAGGACAGAAGCAGCACTCTGAGTCGCTTGAGAGAAGATATGAGCAACTAGTTGAGATCCTTCATCTTGAACACCAGCTTGTCGATGTCGAATTACTTCTAAAGAACCAGGCGCTCCATCAAACTTTGCCCCGTAAGGAGAATATTGAGTAGCAACTCCCCCAAGCTCTACCAATTGCTCTTGAGTCGAAGAACCTGGCCAGGATACGAGTGTGGGCTGAGCTGGGACATTATTGGCTGCGAGTTCGGACTCGACTCGTTCATAATCTTTCAGCAAGTCGAAATAGGCAGAGACGATCCACTCGGGATGAGAATATTGAATCGATAAGCGAGCAACAGGATCGGTCATGGCAAGCACAGGAACAAGCCACTCTTCCAAAGATTGAGCGCTAACTTTTCGCAAAATGGCATTGACAAAGGACGCTTTAGATTCACCGATAACTTTACGAGCGAGTTCAACTGTGGCTGAGACTGCAGCATGCGTTGCAACTCGCATTTCAAAGAGTTGATGGACACCGAGACGGCAGATATCAACAATGCCTTCATCGACCTCTGACCATGGTCTATCTGACACTTGGGCAAGTATGTAATCGTGACGCCCCTGCATGCGAAGAGTCCCGTAAAGAAGTTCGGTAACGAATCCCTTGTCACGCTGTTCAAAGTTACTTGAGTTAAGTGCTTGAGGCAGGAGGAGATTTGAATAACCACCTCGTCGGTTAACTTCGGAGAAAATGTCATAGACAAGTACGCGGGGCGCATCTGGCTTGGGAGATTTAAAGGAGTCTCTACGGGCCTTAACCAAAGTTTTCACCCTCATTGACACGAGCCCCATTCAGCCATGAACGAGCATCCATGCGGGATTTTCCTGAAGGCGTTAAGAATCCAATGGAGATAGCTTGGGTCGATGTTCCGACAAGAAGTTCCTTTCCAATGACTTTAATTAATCCTGGCGCAAGAGACTCAGTCGAAATCACCACAGAATCAATCTTGACGATATCGCCTCGGAAACGAGTCCAGGCTCCTGGCGTCGATGTAAATGCTCGAATCTTGCGTGAGATTGTTTGAGCATCTTCATTCCATGTGATCTCGCACTCTTCCTTGGAGATCTTCAAGGCACGCGTTGCTCCATCATCCGTCTGGCTTTGGGGTTTCTTTCCCGCAGCTATTGCTGTCAGAGCTTCTTCGACCGACTCAATCCCTAACAATGCAAGCTCTTGAAAAAGTTCGTCGCTCGTTATGTCACCATCTAACGCGAAGCGCTTCATTGAGTAAATCGGACCCGTATCCATGCCAGGGTCGAGTTGAAAAACAGTGACACCGGTGAGGGAATCCCCCGATTCAATTGCTCGCTGAACAGGTGCAGCGCCTCGCCATCGTGGTAAAAGTGAGAAATGAAGATTGAGACAACCATTACGTGGAATCGAGAGAAGATTGGCAGGAAGTAGAACCCCGTAACCTATTGTGAGAAGTACATCAATGTCCTTAAGAAGGGGCGCTATCTCTGAGGTAGAGGTTGGCTTGAAGCACTCAATCTGATTTTCGCGAGCCCATTCTGAGATTGCTGACTCTTTCAAGGTGCGACCACGCCCTGCGGGACGATCTGGTTGAGTGATAACGAATGCGAGTTCGTGGTCTGATGACAATAACCAATTAAGAGTAGGCAAGGCCACTTCAGGTGTGGCAGCTACTGCAATCTTCAATTAGAGCCCTCTACCGAAGGGATCATGTGGTGAAACTCTAATTTGTGGCTCTGCACCTAAAGATGCGGCCATTCCAAACCAATCTGATTCGCGGATCTCTTTCATGGCCAACTTGCGATCGTCATCAGAGAGACGATCGATAAAGAGAATCCCATTGAGGTGGTCGGTCTCATGCTGTAACGCGCGCGCAAGGAGTTCGGTGCCTTCGACGGTAATTGGCTCGCCATGCATATTAAAACCCTTCGCAACTGCCCTAAAAGCTCGAGGTGTTGGATATACAAGGTCAGGAAAACTTAAACACCCCTCATCTCCATCTTGAATCTCATCGCTCAGATCGAGAGTTGGATTGATTAAGTGGCCCAACGCTTCGTCGACATCCCAAACGAATACGCGTAACGGGACGCCAATCTGAGGGGCAGCTAACCCGGCGCCCGGTGCATCCAACATAGTTTCAGTCAGATCTTTCACCAAAACGCGCAACTCTTTATCGAAGTCAACAACCTCTGACGCCGGTGTGACGAGGACAGGGTCCCCGAAATGGCGAATTGGCTTGATTGACATGGCTCAATCCTACTATCGGGAGAGTGAATATGGATCAATACGAATCGATGCGAGTGTTTTCTTGGCAGAGCTGCGCTTTCGTTGAAATTCGTGCAGCAAATTAACAACTATCTCGCCATCCAACAGCGGAGTGAGTAGAACTATTCGATCATTATCGTCATTCAATCTCGAAGGTCCAAGAAAGATTGTCGAAGCCGGTAATCGACCATCCTCTTGCGACTTCTTTAACCCCCGCAAAAGTGACTGAGATTCAACGCGTGAGATATCCATCGTGATGGCGCGAGAAAATGGAGGGAGGTGCACTTCTTCGCGTTCACGCAACTCTCTTTGAGAGACAAGAGAAGGTTTCCACGAGGCTAGAGCACCAATAATGGGATGATCGTTTGCCATCACCAGTGCAATGGTTGCACCAACTGCCCCCAGAGCGGAAACGCTAAAAAATAGCTCGCGACTTCGCTCATTTGCACGAATATCGGTCTGAGTAAAGAACCTGTCCCCTTCGAGAATGACGATTGTCGCATAGCCATTCTTTGCTATAGGAGCAGCGCCTGGAGTAGCAATGACGAATCCATAATCATCGTCATATGAATTTAGAATGTTTTCGGAGACAGATTGCGTTATTTGCGTACCCGGAAAAGCAGCACCGATTTCGTATGCAAAGCGTTCGCTTCCTCTTCCCATCAAGAATGGCGTTGTATTTAGACACCACGCACATTTCCAATCTGAGTGCACCTTTGCGCAAATAACGCATTCAATCGGAGCTTTAACTAAACTTTGCGAAAGCTTTCCGCCACATGTACATAACGCAATATTTCTACACTTCGAACATGTAAGTGCTTGTGAATAGCCCTTTCGGGGTGAGATAAAAAGTATTGGACCTACCTTCATAGCCTTACGAATCTCTGAAATCAGGCGACTTGGCAGCAGCTCACCCAGAGATGGCGCAAAGCTCTGAATCTTTAGCCGACTCTTTGTTGAGTCGAAATCAATCCACTTACTTTCAATAAGACGAGCTACTTCCGCACTGGGTGAATACCCAATCAATATCAGTGAAACTTTCGATTTCATTGATCGAACGATTGCCACATCGCGAACATTCCAACCTGGTGATCGAGGTTCATAATGGTTCTCAGAAGATTCATCAACGACGATTATGGAATCAAGATCTGACACTGGGACGAAAACCGCACTTCTCGTTCCGATAACCGTGATATTTCGACCAGTACGAGCTCTAAGAAAATTTCTATAGCGGGTACTTCGCTCCAGAGCCGAATCCAGAACAATCGCTTCTGGCAGGAGCAAGGCCAGCTGTTGAACCGAACGAGTATCGGGTGCAATGATGAGTCGCGAACCCTTTGTTCGTTCCTTTAAGAGCGTGGTGGCAATGAATTGAAAGCGATTTACGGCGGGTGGAATATGGATGTAGGAACGCTTGGGTTTGGCTGGATTAAAGGCAACCGAGGAGTCAGGGAAAGATTCCTTATCAATTGAAGCAACACGAGGCGGAATAGCAGACCTCAAAATGTCATATGGGTGTGCAGCCCAACGCGCGGATACCGCTGCTATGAGTTCGAGAGATTCTGCTGTTGCCACACTATGCGGCGAAATAACTTTACTTATCGCCTTTAACGATGAGAGCTCTGATGCGGCTTGTCGCGAAAGAACAAGAGCTTCTACTTCACGTCCATGAAAGGGCACCTGCACACGAATTCCTGCGGCAACTAACGGTGAAAGATTGTCGGGAATGAGATAGTCGAACTCCGAATCCAGGTGAAAAACACCTGAATCAACCCAGACTCGTGCGATAGGAAGATGCGAAGTACTACCTTCTGCCTTTGCCTTCGCTATCTCACTCTTGAGACGAAGTGGCCTCGTAAGTGCCACAGCTTGCAAACCTTGCGCTATTTAACAGCTGCTTGGAGCTCTGATACGCGATTAGTTGCTTCCCATGTGAAGTTAGGGAGCTCGCGACCAAAGTGACCATATGCAGCAGTCTGAGAATAGATCGGACGCTTCAAGTTGAGATCGCGAATAATCGCTGCCGGACGAAGATCAAAGACAGAGGTAACTGCATCCTGAATCTTCTGCACCGGAACAGTTTCGGTTCCAAATGTCTCAACAAATACACCGACCGGTTGCGCTTTTCCGATGGCATAAGCAACCTGAACTTCGCAACGACGTGCAAGGCCAGCAGCTACTACATTCTTAGCAACCCAGCGCATTGCATATGCTGCAGAGCGATCTACCTTTGATGGATCTTTTCCAGAGAATGCCCCACCGCCATGGCGAGCCATTCCTCCATACGTATCAACGATGATTTTGCGGCCTGTAAGCCCGGCATCTCCCATCGGCCCACCGATGACAAATCGACCAGTTGGGTTGATAAGTGTGCGCATATCCTTACGTGGCAAATCAATTTTCGCCAACACTGGATCGATAACTTGAGCAATAATCTCTGGTGTCAGCTGCTTTACGACATCTACCTCTTCGGCATGCTGGCTTGAAATCACAACGGTATCGAGTGCAATCGCTTTGTCACCGTCATATTCAATCGTGACTTGGGTCTTGCCATCCGGGCGAAGATAAGGAAGAGCTCCTGATTTACGGACCTTCGAAAGCTGCTGAGCGAGTTCGTGAGCCAACCAGATAGGTAATGGCATTAACTCTTTCGTGTCATCACAGGCATAACCAAACATCAATCCTTGATCGCCAGCGCCTTGTAGATCGAGTGGATCGGCAGCTGAAGCGACACGGTGTTCAAATGCATCGTCCACACCTTGTGCGATATCTGGTGATTGTTGACCGATGGAGATTGAAACTCCACAGCTATTTCCATCAAAGCCTTTCACTGATGAGTCGTAACCGATTCCGATAACAGTATCGCGGACAATTCCCATTACATCTGCATATCCATTAGTTGTCACTTCTCCGGCAACGTGAACTTGACCAGTAGTGATGAGCGTTTCAACTGCTACGCGGCTAGTTGGATCTTGTTGCAGGAGTGAATCCAAGATTGCATCGGAAATCTGATCTGCGATCTTATCTGGATGGCCTTCAGTAACGGACTCAGATGTAAATAGGCGTTTTGACATTGTCCTAACCTAACTGAAGCAGGGCTTCATCGAGTAGTTGGTGAGCTAGCGTGTCCTTGGTGGTCTGCGCCACCTTTATTGGTTCCCGCCCTTGAGTGAGGATAAATCCGTGAGTCGTCTCGCTATTAAAGATATCTCCCCCGGATACATCATTGAGATAGAGGATATCTGCACCCTTTGAGGTCATCTTCTCTGAGGCTACCGAAATATCCTCAGAAGTCTCTGCTGCGAACCCAATAATTATCTGGTCAGTTTTGAGCGCCGAAATAGTTCTCAAGAGATCGGGATTTTCAATCAACTCGATTGATGTGTAATCGGTCTTCTTAATCTTTGCATCAGCGACTTGTACCGGACGAGCATCTGCAACTGCAGCAGCCATCACCAATACATCCGTCTTAGGAAATTCCTCTTGTAAAGATTCAAGCATCTGTTGTGCACTCTCAACGTGAACGGTCCGAATTCCGTCAATATCGGGAAGTACTGCATTTGCGGAGATTAGGGTGACTTCTGCGCCACGTTGCTGTGCTGAACGCGCAACTGCATAACCTTGCTTCCCAGAGGATTGGTTACCGATGAAGCGCACTGGATCGATCGCTTCGCGGGTTCCTCCTGCGGTAATCAAAATCTTCTTACCTAGCAAATCAGAACGTGTTTGGGTGATTACTCCAAATTCCTCGAGAATGCGTGAAGTTTCAGGAAAGCGACCTTGGCCGACATCTCCTGAAGTCAGTGCACCCGTGTCGGGGTCCATCACGCGGTAACCGCGCGAACGTAGAGTCTTCACATTGGCTTGTGTAGCGGCGTCGTTCCACATCTCGGGATGCATTGCGGGAACAATGAGTACCGGTGAACTTGAGGCAAGAATGACATTAGTTAAAAGGTCATCAGCGCGACCTGCTGTGATGCGAGCAATCAGATCTGCAGTTGCAGGAGCGATGATGATGACGTTTGGTTTCTTGGCGAGTGATACATGCCGAACTTCCTCGACACTTTCAAAGACCTCGGTCGTAACCTTTCGACCAGATAGCGCTTCCCATGTTGCAGAACCGACAAAGTTCAAGCTTGATGGAGTGGGTACGACTGTGACACCGAAACCGAGATCACGTAGACGGCGCAAAAGATCACAGGATTTATAAGCTGCAATCCCACCACCAACACCGAGAATGACTTCACGGCCGAAACCTTGCATGGTGGTTCTTACCTAGGAATTAGGCGGTTGGTTCTAGATTTTCGATTGTCAAAAGTCCTTCGTTGATTTCGCGAAGTGCAATTGACAGTGGCTTCTCATGAACGTGAGTGTCAACGAGTGGCCCTACATATTCAAGAAGACCTTCGCCAAGTTGTGAGTAGTACGCATTGATCTGACGAGCGCGCTTTGCAGCGTAGAGAACAAGGCTGTACTTAGAACCGGCCTTATCGAGAAGTTCGTCGATCGGTGGATTTGTAATGCCATCCATATGTGCGCTCATGAGTGCTCCAATGTTGAGATCGGTATAACGCCTAATTAGGCAGATGCGAATTCTATCAGGGATGCGACTACCCCATCGACCTGCTCATTTATGAGGACTTTATCGAAGAATGAGGCTGCTGCCATCTCTTCCTGAGCCAGGGCCAGGCGGGCTGCTCGGCGTTCGGGGCTATCGGTGCCGCGACCTTCAAGGCGCGAAACGAGTTCTTCCCACGTTGGTGGTTCTAGAAATACGAGGATTGCATCCGGAACTTTCGCTTTCACTTGTTTTGCTCCATCGATTTCAATCTCAAGTAAAACACTCTTTCCATTACGGAGAGATTCCTCAACAGCCTTACGCGGAGTTCCATAGCGATTTCCAGCAAACTCAGCCCACTCGAGAAATTCATTGGCTGCAATCGCATCATCGAACTCTTCATTGGATAAGAAGTGATAATCAACTCCGTCGGTCTCATTGAAGCGCGGAGCACGAGTTGTGGCAGAAACGCTGACGAAGAATGGGGATGAATTTTTTAAAGCTTTAGCTACTGTGCTCTTTCCAACTCCCCCTGGGCCTGACAAGACAACCAATTTTCCTGGTTGAGTCGCTGTAAGTGGTGTGAATTCAGCTTCTAACGCTTGCAGTTGGTGGCGACCTAATCCTTGAATACGACGAGTAAGTGAAATCTCCAGACGCTCAAGAATGCTCTTTGCTCGAATCTTTCCCACTCCACTCATTGACTCGACTAATTCAAGCACTCGCATTTTGGCAATGGCTTGATCATCCTTCGACATATCAATGACGGCAGAGATAGAAAGTTCGCCCGTTTTAACTCGGTTTTTTACTGCGGCTCGCACCTGGCGAGACTCCTTGGCCTTTGCGAGAGCGCGTGCTCTCTCTTCTGGAGTTAATTGCGGAGGTGCGCCCATGGGATAAATCTAGTTGAGAATTTCATCAGCGATGGAACGTGCCTTGGCTGACATAGCAAGAGCACCTTCCGACCACGCTTTGGTAATAGGCCGACCAATAACTACATAGGAGGCACCGGCGGCTATCGCATCCTTAGGCGTCATCGTGCGCTTCTGATCATCACTTCCTACCTCTGAAAGTGGGCGTACACCGGGCGTAATAATGTGCGGTACTGGACCAACTGCTGATCTAATCGCGGAAATTTCAAGCGGCGAACAGACGATCGCCTTTGCACCGGCGGTAACAGACATCTTGGCAAGGGCTACTGCACTTTCCAGCGCCGGATTGGCATATCCAATTTCGAAGAGATCTTCCTCAGAAAGTGAGGTCAGGATCGTCACCGCAGTTACATCGGTCGCTGGGACAGCATCGACTGCTGCTTTGACCATCGCACGCCCGCCCGATGCATGGACTGTCAAGAACCTCGGCGATAAATTTGCAATGGCGCGCGCTGCACCCTCTACTGTATGCGGAATATCATGAAGCTTAAGATCTAAGAAGATGTCCGCGTCAGTTTCTGATTTGATTGCCCGGATTCCTTCCTGTCCAAAGGAAAGGAAGAATTCAAGACCTAGCTTGTAGACGCTGACAGATTCTTGAGTTGCACTGACCCATTGCTTAGCAATATCTAAATCAGGAGTATCAACTGCCAGAACTATTGGAGCTTTCATTACGCCTCATCTCTATGTGCATATCCGATTGCTTGCTGCATTGTGGCAAATCCACGGGCAGCTAAAAGATCAGCAAGTTCTCTTTGAATCTCGATCAAGGCGCTCGGATTTCCAAAGCTGGCAGTTCCTACTGAAACACCCGATGCACCAGCAAGAATAAGTTCGAGTGCATCACGTCCTGAAGCTACGCCACCCATTCCTAAGATTGGCACCTTAGGTAAAGCTGCGTGAACTTGGTAGATGGCCCGAACAGCAACAGGTTTAATCGCAGGTCCAGAGAGCCCACCTGTTTTACCTCCCAGATGTGGCTTCATGGAATCAATATTGATAACCATTCCAAGAACTGTATTAATGAGCGCTAATCCATCAGCGCCCGCATCGACAACTCCGCGAGCAATAGCAGGTAAATCTGTGACATCCGGTGAGAGCTTGGCGATGATCGGGAGGTCTCCCCCAATTGTTTTGCGGACACCATCAATGACGCGACGAGATGCATCAGGATCGCAGGCAAATACGAGCCCACGATTTTCTACATTGGGGCAAGAAATATTTACTTCAACGGCGCTAATACCTGAGACAGATCTCAATTTTCGAGCGAGAGTTGAATACTCTTCGACAGTTTCGCCTGCGATAGAGACAATCACGCGAGCCTTCTGTTCAAGAAGCCATGGGACATCATTAGCTAAAAATGAATCAATACCAGGGCCTTGGAGGCCGATCGAGTTGAGCATTCCCGATGGAGTTTCAGCCATACGTGGAGTAGGTCGACCATGACGCGGTTTACTCATCACAGACTTTGTTACTACAGCTCCGATTTGATTAAGTGGAAAGAACTGCGCCAACTCTTTGCCACTACTTGCGCAACCGCTAGCTGTGAAAATTGGAGCTGGAAACCATGCATTGCCAAGTGTTGTGGACATATCCACCGGGAGCGTCATGTGAGTGCCTCCGGTACTTTGCCCACTAAATCCCAACGAACATTGGCGCCATCCATAACAGGGCCGTCGATACATGAACGAAGCATTGATGTAGAGCCATCATCATTACGCACCGGAAGAACACACGTCATACAAATGCCCACACCGCACGCCATCGATTCTTCAACGGCGCATTGATGAATCACATCAGTCTCTGCCACGAGTTCAGTAATCGCAGAAAGCATCGCCATCGGTCCACAAGAATAGATAACATCGATATTTCGGTCACGGACAATATCGAGGAGATTTTCGGTTACTCGACCTGTCTCACCCATCGAGCCGTCTTCTGTATAAATCTTGAGCGAATTGACGGAACGTTTTCCCTCCATCGGTGCATAAATCTTTGATCCAACGCTTGCGCCGAGCAACATATCTACCTTGCAGCCACGACTCTTCAACACATCTGCCAGACCAAATAGCGGCGCCGACCCGTATCCACCACCGATAAGGAGTGCGTTAATTGGCTCAGTCGGTATTCCAAAGGCGGTACCAAGTGGTGCGACGATATCAACTTCTGCACCTTCTACTTGCGAACATAGCCACTTACTTCCTTGACCATGTGGAGCAACGATCAACTCCATAGTTCCGCCATATTGCGAACTCTCAGAAGTTCTGGAGATAGCAAATGCGCGACGGAGAATCATCTTTGAAGTATCGCCACCGACTTTAATAGCGACAAAATTTCCAGGCCGACAGCTCTTCACTATGTCTCCCACATTGAGAAGAATCTGATGGTAAGCACCTACGCGCTTATTCGAAACTACTGTTACTAGTTCTTGAACTGCGTTCTTATTAATCGTGGCCATCAGCGTTTCAACCACTCTTGAATAGGTGCAACCCCTAGATCGCCTGCTTGTAACGCCTTAATACCTTCGACAGCAGCGCTAAATCCAGCAGTTGTTGTAATGATTGGAATGGATCGCTGAACAGATGCTGTGCGAATAGCCCAACCATCTGCGCGAGTGCCTCGACCAACAGGTGTATTGATAACTAAGTTGATATCTCCTGCGTTAAGCATCTCCACGATGGTCTTCTCACCCATCGGCCCTGTTCCTTGAGAATTCTTACGAACTCGAACGGTGGTGACGCCATGTTGAGATAAGAAATCGGCGGTTCCGTCAGTTGCAAGAAGATGGAAACCAAGTGCTGATAACCCCTGAGCAGGTGCAATTCCATGCTTCTTATCTTTATCTGCAAGTGAGATAAATACCGTTCCTGTCTTTGGAAGTGGTCCAAATGAACTGATTTGTGACTTGGCATAAGACTCACCAAATGTAGCTGCGATTCCCATGACTTCACCTGTCGAACGCATCTCAGGTCCTAGAACAGCATCGACTCCACGACCATCTGCACGACGGAAACGATTCCACGGAAGAACTGCTTCCTTAACGCTCACTCCCTTAGCAATGGCATCGCC
>JACCDO012029235.1_pt1 | contig 15826 bp, 10 predicted proteins | sample 7446101 | NCBI WGS metagenome assembly JACCDO01 (sample SAMN15323440, study PRJNA562643) | freshwater metagenome | isolation source: river surface water | place: USA:Blue River Watershed | collected 2017-08-16
GCACCGGTGCTTTCACTGGTACCACTGGTACACTTACTGGAGTTGTAGTGACGCTAGCATCCACTGGTACAGAAGCCATCAAAGCGTCGACATTATCACTATTCTTCGTCAAGTTCACTATTGCACCGAGTATCTTCTTTTTCTTAGAATCTGATGTTGCTGGTGCTGAGGTCGATGTTGCTGTGGCATTACTTACAACTGCAATGGTAGATTGTGTCCCTCCTAAGGCAACACTATCCACCGTTGAAACTGATTTCTTCGCGTCTGAAGCCGTTGGCGCAATTACCGAAACTTCTTTAGCTTGTAAACTAATTGAAGGTGTAACAGTTTGATTATCAACTAGAATAGAATTTTGATTTGTACTACCACGTGTGCTAGAGCGTCTACTATCAATAACTTCTCCCAATGAAATCGATTTTCGTTTAGTATCGGATACTGAGCTTGAAACTTCAGTGGATGGGACTTCGTATCCTATCACCTCTGGAGAAAATGTAACTTTAGGTGTAGAAGATTTTGTGTTATTGATATTGACTGCAGTATTATTCTCTAGTTGTAAGTCAACTTGTGGAATAGATATAGTATCCGGTGCGGAATTTGTACTTCTATCAACCTCGGTATTTGTTACACTCGGCGTATCATTGTCTGCCAACACAACCAATGGCTTGATATATTCCAAAAACTCTTGGTATGATGCGTAAGAATCTAATGATACGTATAAAACGTTATTGTCGTCATTAGTAAATTCTAGAATATTAGTGTAACCACTAAAATTCTTTACGTCGCCGTGAGCTGTCATCCTGTTCCCACTTATATTCCCGTCCTCTTTGTATACTTTGAGTCCATTTTTTACTGCGTAGAATTTAAATAATCCCGTTTCTTTGTTGTACGCAATACTTCTCGCGCTCCACGCAATCTTGCCATCCTTGCCAGGCACACCGCGGTAACACTTGTCCCTCGAGACGGCGACCGCCTTGCTCATGCTCTTATTGCTTGATCTTGATATCTGATTGCTCCTGATCCTGATCACAGTTTCGCGATTCGATAATTTGCCGGTACCGTACCGATGTTTACAACTTGTCCTTTCCTGAGGCATATGTGAGCAAAAATGACATGGGGGAGTAATATACTGCATAATATTCTATAATTTAAATTCTCATATCTTGCGCATACCGCGCAATTATCGGTAGGTTGGGCAACTAAAAACCTCTATTTCTCTCTCATATTTGGATGAAATTAACTCATTCTTGTTGAAAACGACACAAATGCTTGATCTTTACTGGCGGCGTAAAATTCTTACAATCATATCTTGAATGTTACTTCCAAAACTTACCAGTATGTCCAGTTTCACCAGTTTGACCAGTAGTTCCAGTAGGGCCGGTTAACAAAAAACCATACCGGTGAAATTCGCCATTTTTTAAATTTGAGTGAATATTACATAGAAATTGTGTGGGGGTGTGGCATGGATGCATATGGATCCTCACCGACAGAGCGACGGTAGACAAAGAAGGAGCAGCAGCGACAAATCCACATTGGAGGAATTGCTGAAATATGCATCGCAAAGTGCTGGTAAGACACTGGGCGTCGATGAATATAAAACAACAAATTGGCAAAAAATCCGGACCAACAGCATTTCCAATATAGGTCAGGCCAATAAAGAGGAGACTACACCTTCCAAGGATATCCCTGGAGATTTTGATATATATTTGTTTGCTCAAGTTTGGGCACCAAGATTTTGTTGTACCAAACAGAAACAATGTAGAGAGGAGCAGAATAAAAATGATTTAACGGTACATGGTTTATGGCCAGCTTACCAAGCAAATTCTACATATCCGACGTATTGCACTAATAATACGAATAATACGAATATACAATCCAAAAATAAATTAGCTATACACGAATGGAAAAAGCATGGTACATACAGTCATTCATTATTAAACTCGAATCTGTCTCACTCACAATATAGGAACTTGTACAACACTGACATTCGACCAATATGTTAACGAAAGTATAAAAATAGAATATAGTGATACTAATATAAATTCCTTGCGCGATTACCTTCATAAAAATGCTGGTGGAATGGTAGTAATTAATGATATATTCCAACTCGTAGGTGGCAACAAGAAAGTTGCAATCATGAGTAATAAATATTGTCAATTACAAGAAATTACGACATGCTTTAGTAAGAATAAAGATGGAACAATTAATGAGCAAATAGATTGTCCAAAGCATGTACTAGTTAGCAGTAGGAACAGTGCAGTTATGCATCACGGGTGCAAACAATTGGCATTGGACTCTATAGAGGCCGACAAATGCCGCTATATAACAAAAGAATTATTGAATAGTCTCAAAGGAAAAAGTGTCAATTGCAAGGCCTAGATTTATAAAAACATCCGTGAGTTGCACATATATGCTCTTGTCGATACGATAATTACTTACATAATAATAATAAAAGTTTCATCAATTTAGTGTAAAAAACAAGTTTTATACATGCAATCTTTGCAATCTATCCATGGTTATATTAATATTTGATGGATCAAAATGCACTGCTTTAACTTGATTGTCAATGGCTATTCTACAATTATTAGCATCATCATCAATTAATATAGTTGAATTTCTTGTTATATCTATATTGTTTACTCGGCTTACTTCCTCGGCTGCCGATGCCATGTGCGCTTGCTTTCCTTCGCGGCTACCTTTACCGTCATATATCCAGCTTCTATCTTCTCCACGAATAGGAATTCTATTGTATACGTGTGGAAATTTTATTTTTAATACTGCTGCTACCATGTGTACCTGAGGAGAAAAAGTTACAATTGCTACACAAAATCCTCTACTCAAAGCTAATGGAATAAGAGACAAGAAAAACGGTCTAACTTTCTCCGCCAGCTCTTCTGCTGTTCCCATCCTGTAAAATATTGATGAGAATATTATGGGTGAGTGGTGGTTGTTGTCACGCTTACCATCTACCGTGTGTGTGGTCTTCGACCAAAGTCAAATCAAAATCCACCGCGATGAAATTGACTCCGACGTGTTGCATCGAGTCCAGCACTAGGGAGCAGCAGCTCTCCATGTCCGACGCAACCAATTTAATTACTCACCGAATGAAATTCTTGATTAGGAGGTTTTTTTAAATGTCACCGGTACGGCAAGTTAATGTTTTAAAAGGTCAAGAATGTTGGTCCAAACGCCGTTAAGATGCATAGAATTAATGAATATGTTAGAAATACAAACGTACAACATTCACTTACAGGTTATTACGTCAATTGGTATACCTCGATATACGCGAATCACTTGAATTTTTCGATAAAATGGCACCCGACGTACTAGGTCTATCACTGGTGGCATAAGCAGAGGCAAATTTTTTCAATTCATCATTACTAATACAAGACTCGCGAAAACTCTTTGCGCTTGGTATTCGTAAGGAGCCTTGTAATGACATGGATTGAGTGCTCTTTTCAAATAACTCAGTAAAGGATTCTTTATTAGGTGTCTTCACTGGAGGTGGAAACGAGGTCATTGACTGTCGCTGTGCTCGAAGTGCGGCAGGAGATGCAGTATTGCTGTTTCCATACTTCTCATCCGCAATGCCATATGCTTGAGGGGACACCGTATTTCTAAGATTTTCGGCCGAGTCATATGAATCCTTACGAGTACTCTTTTCAGGCGTGAATCCCCCATTATAACTATTGGTGTTAATACCAGCAAACCCGACTTCCTTTAAAGAATCAGCACTGCGCCGCAATAGTCTAGCAGATTTCGGTAGTCTTACAACGGCCAAATCCTCTTGAAATCTGTCTTGTTCTTTGGTCGTTCTACACGTAGGAAATACCATAAATGGATCATACCCTTGTCGTAAGATCACGGGAATATCCTCAATATCCCGCTCGGTATTCTCTGACGACTCACTAAAAGATAACGTCTTCTGAGACTTAGAGCGCCTTTTAGACAATTCCTTCTGGTATTTTTTGAACTTAATCTGTTCAACGCGCACAAGGATTGCGCGTTCATTTCGCCAAGCCATCTTTGATTCGAAACTGCTTTTCATTATTTCCGATGTTGCGTCATCTATATAGTAATACTTATCCTCTGGTAGTATTAGCACATCTACGCGGGATACACACAAAGCATAGAATGCTTCTGTGATGCTATTCTTATATTCTTTTGCGGCAGATTTCTTATTCGTGGTACTATGATGACCAGGTGCTTTCCTGTTGTTTAAGATGCCTGATTCGCCGCAATAGTCGAATGGTTGAAGTGTTGTAATTGTCCTTCTATTGTGTAGTGATTGCACAATATCGACTCGCCCGTGATTCAAAAATACTAATTGGTTGCTCGTTTCGTTTGGTTTGAGTATCGTCGTACCTTTCTCTAACTCTGTGTGCTCTAAGATGTGCGCAATTCGGTATAAATTATATGGTTCCCAATTTTTAAACAGTGACACATTTGTCAAGAACTGGTAACGATCTTCTACCGTCATTTTGAATGTACTTTTTTCTTGGACCATAGTAAAGTCTGACTCGTCAATTACTGCTAGATCCACCGACGTAATCGCCTGGGCAGTTATCATTCTAGTGCGTAAACCAGATAAAACGTCTTCGCCAAAGCATTCCCCAGCGGTCAAGTCTTCAACATACAGCATTCTTTTCTTATCTAATCCAACCACAGTCTCCACGGAAGTTGCTCCCTTTGGATGGGCTTTAAATACGCGAACACTGCCACGAAGTATGAGGAAGAAAGTAGTACCACGACTTTCTACTTCTATGATCTTCTTCAATGGTTTGACTCGCATAAATTTTATTTTTTTACATAATTCTGAGAATTGATAAACCTGCCAATCAGCACAGAAGGAGTCTTTCAGTTGCGATGATTGATTTAACACAGCATATACCAATCCATGATCACCTGAATTACGTTTTGCTATTTCAGTTGCAGTAATTCGTTCAAATTCCTGACTAAATGCATTGATAGCGTCTTTGCGGCTGTATCCCATGCCCACTATCTTCTCCACGCTAGAGCCGTATTCAAATATTTTATCATGCTGTAAAGTTAATTCTGCATAAAGCTTAGAATATGCGGATAACCACAATGATTCACCCATAAATTTACCAAATCTTCGTAGTAAGTTGGCCACTCTTCCTTCACTTCTGTATCCTGCATCATTCAATCCACATATCCGACGAGCTATATGGGTGTTGATAGCCTTATTCTGGGAAGGCTTGCCCTTATTTAATCCTCGCATTGCTTGATATTCCATCATAACAATTTTTAACGACTTCAACAATACTTCAAAATCTCCGCGTGATAGTGACATCACTGATACATTTTCGTCAGATATAACATTTGCTGTGCGACGGGATGATTTTTCAATCAATGCAATTTCACCAAAGAAGTCACCGGGATATAAATGGGATACGGTTACTTCCTCCGATGTCCCGTCCTTTGAATCAGAATTAATCGTTACGTGACACTTTCCCTCAGTTATTATGTAGAAAGTATTACCAACTGTACCTTGCCTACATATGTATGTATTCGGCTGAAACTGCAATGGTATCATAGCCTCCAGCAATCTTTCCTTATTAGATGTTGTCAAGTTTTTAAATATAGGAACCATCGCAACTACATCTCTACCAATTATAACTTGAGTCTCTGCGATTATTTTCTTTGATTGTTGTGTTAATTCTTCAAATTTATGTTTTTTCATTCTTAAAATTTTTGCCTTTTCACTGGTTACTGAAACGGTGGCAGATCTTGGTTCTAATGTTAATAATGCTATTTCACCAAAAAAAGAATTATTTGTTAATGTTGCTAATACTCTCTGTTCACCAGCAGCATTTACCCTTCTGGATACGATTAAATTTCCTTCCTCGCATATGAAAAATGCATCGCCAATTTCATCTTGCACTATTATATTATCACCTTTTTCAAAATATAAAACTTCCATTGATTGAGCAGCAGATATCAAATTTTCAGATGACATCGAAGCGAACGTATTAACCGACTTAAGAATCGACACACGATAGTTAGTCGCAGCTTGCATAAGCTTTCTAACATCTTTACGTGCGCGATCATACATTGATTCGTCGTAAATGCGATCATAATGATCCTGTTCATCAAGACCCAGACGCAAGGCGTCTAGAAGCTCCTGGATGCTCTGCATGCGTTTCGTGGAAGGAGTTGGGATTCAGTGCTGCGTGTCTCGCCTATTAACCCAGCTCGGACATCGCAAAAGCAATTAGAAATTGTTATTTGACGCTATCCACAATTGGAATTGATTGGGACTCTTCAATCTTGAAACGGGGATAAAAAACGAGGGGATTACAAGATACCCGTCTGATAAAAAGAATTATGAAATAGAATTTATACAGTTTCAAAATAAATTAAATTATGAAAACTTTATAATAATTCTATAGGGTCTTAGTTGCAAATGAGAATTCTCTCGCAATGATATTTAACATTGCACAGAAAAAGAATCTATTATGCAAATAGACTTCCTCTTCCGATGTAGTACGATGCAATAAAGCATTGATTTTAACTTCTATGCATCTAGAATAGTGTTATTGCAACTAAACCAATTCCCTTCTGAAAATAAAATTTTGGTTAGGGCAACCCAGGCCGCATTTCCACAAATTTTGTGGTTTTCACAATAAATAAGACAGACCTACGCTTGCAGGGAGGAAGTCGTGATTAAATGGCAGACGAGATGGACGTAGCACAACCAGAGTTGGACATCAACAACGCCTTGAAAGAGGTTTTAAAGAAGGCATTAGTAGTCGATGGTCTTCGCAGAGGACTTCACGAGTCAGTGAAAGCACTAGATAGTCGCACTGCCATGTTATGTTTATTAGCCAAGGATTGTGATAATGATGAGTATGTACGCCTTGTTGAAGCTCTTTGCAAGGAAGGAAATATTCCATTATTAATGGCTGAAACTGGTGCTGAGTTATGCGAATGGGCTGGTCTTGCCAAATTAAACCCTGATGCCACAGTCAAGAAGGCAGTTAAATGCTCTGTTGCTGTTGTAACTGATTTTGGTGAGCCATCACCAGCTTTAACATTTGTTAACAACTATGTTAAATCTCAACAATAAATAGCTCCATTGGTCGTATTCTTAACAAGTTAGTTCATAATTCAATTTATAGTATATTTGTAAGCTTTATGAATAAAATTTGATTAACTTATACCTTTTTTTAGCAAATGTTGCATCGAGTGATAATTAACTACAATTTTATACTCCAAAAAAAAAGAAAGACTTAACTTAATAACTTGCGTTTATCTTGATTAATTCCTGGCGAATTGTCATATATAATTACTAAAAACTTGCTTGGATAAACCAATTGAAGCGGTATCCCAGAATTGTCAGTGCTAAGTATGCGAAGAGTGCAATTAGCTGCTATCGTCGTGACTCCTTAATCAAGAAATTCCTTTCGTCATCGCTTCATCCGACACTATGCTTAATTGCAACACTAAAATTTGCTCTCACGAACGCAACACTTAAAGTCGTTGCTTCGCTGTAACAGTATAGTATATTGTAGTACAGTTAGTATAGTATTTTCTTTAGTACAAATTATCATGTCAACGGTCCGGTCGGACCGGACCCTGCAACCAATGATTGGCGATCGCCAAAGATAGATATTTACTGAATCATCATATGTCCGCATTCGCAATGGAACAGACCTACATCATGATCAAGCCTGACGGCGTACAGAGAGGATTAGTCGGAGAGATCATCTCCCGCTTCGAAAAGAAGGGATTCAAATTAGCGGCGATGAAATTATACTCACCACCTCGTGCACAATTAGAAGAACATTACAGTGATTTATCCAGTAAACCATTCTTTGGTGGATTAGTTGACTACATGTTATCAGGACCTGTATGCTGCATGGTCTGGGAGGGTATGGGTGCTGTCAAGACTGGCAGAGTTATGTTAGGTGCCACCAAGCCAAGTGATTCAGCTCCTGGTACTATCAGAGGTGATTTTGCTATTGACGTTGGACGTAATATTTGCCACGGCAGTGATTCCGTAGAATCTGCTCAAAAGGAAATTGCTTTATGGTTCCCTGAAGGATTAAACAACTACACCTCTCACTCCGCTCCTTGGATCTACGAAAAAATCTAAATTTTTTTTTCGATTTATGTAATTATATACAATAAGTTACTTCTTCTATTTATCTAAAAAAATCCTTTGAAATATGCATCTATCTCATCAGCTAACCAAACAGTATGTGATCCATAGGGAAAATAATGATCACAACCATCACAAGTAATCCATTGAGAGGTAGATGTTGGTGATAACGTCATGTTGTAGCTTAATGCTTGTTCTGTTAGTTTCTTTCCCAACGAAGATTTGTATATTTCAACTTCTTTGCCGTCAGAAACGATAACATCTCCGGTTAATGTTTTTTCTGCCGACACAATTAATACTGGAATATTAGGGAGTAGTTGTGGCCAACGAATGACTTGATAATTATATGTTGATGTGACCATACCAACTGTGCCGTGTTTGCTCAAATAATCAGTATAGCGAGTAGGATCTTTGTCTTTGTGGTCTTTTGTTGTGCATAATTCACCATATTGGGCACCAAAGAATTTATTATTTGTCATAGTGGAGTGGAATCTATCTTTTTCATCAAGTGGTTTGTAGTCATAGGATTCTAATAATATATCCGTATGTGATCGTAAAAATCCGCAATTTTCCATAGTGCGGCTAATGTGAATGTCGCCACATATAGCCGCATACAATATGGCGATGTCATAATTACTTTTGTCGTGTAACGCATATATGTTGGAATAGCCATCAACAATGGCGACACCGGCAATAATTGTAGGATATTCATATGCAAAAATTTGAATTAATTCCGCACCAGTCCCGTGACCAATTAATAACAAGTTGTTATTATTTAATTCCTCGGCTTCGGATAATAAATCATGTAGTCGTCGAGCATAATTTGACGGCGATCCCGATCCCAATGGAGACATATTTGACCAACCATATCCTGGACGATCATATATACAAGTTCTCCATCCTAACGAGGCCAAATTATCCTGCAAATTATAGTAAGCAAAACCACTCATTCCAAAATCGGCTTCTATTACAATTGTCGGATATGTAGATATAGAAGTGCCACTGCAATATAAGTGCATTGGAATCTTAATATCTTTATTCCCTACTGCTTTAATATTATATTGGCTTCCAGGCATCTTATATTGATAAAATTCAGAAGCAAACCAAATTTGCTGCACTAAAAATCCAGCTGGAATGACATAAAATACGAGCACTACTGTCCATATTAATACCTGTACTGGTATGAAGATATACTTTGGAGGTGTTGCATCCGATGCGATCTTACTATCATTATTACTATCATGCTTATTATTCTCATCACTATCGTTCTTTTCATTAATTGCTAATTCGATAGCATTTGTATCTAAAACTGGCTGATCACCGGCAACAATTGCGGTGGAAGTATCTGGTACTTCGTCAAATTTAGTTTTCTCTTTTTCGTAAATATAAACAAAAAAATAAGCCCCTGCTCCAGCAATTAATCCGCCTAGTATGCACCAAGCCATGCCATGATAATCATGTACACATCCCAAACAAAATGCAGATCCAATTAACGTAAAAAAATTCCAAAACTGCCATAATACTATAGCCCAGCAGAGTGGTAGGGTGATGACACCAGGTGGAGCTGGAACCAATGCCATTGTAACTGTAGTAGCGCTAAAAGAGCCTATTGTAGCACCCCAAACAGCTGGCATCCCAGTTGAATTTAAAATATAAAAATTATGACTAAAAAATAGTACATAATACGTGATAGCTGGCACCGCCTGTATAACCACAAATAAATTGAACAAAAAGAAGTAGAATGGCTGCTTGATGGTTTTGTAGAACTCAGCGGCTTGCCCGCGTACGTACGACCATAACCTGTCCATGAAACCACTTCTTCAATCGTTTGGATGCAAAAATCCTGGATTTCGAAGATGTGAATCAAGGGAGTGGACCTCGAGGGATTATGTAGAAGCCAAAACAAGGTTCGTCAAACTGGTTTGATTCACCATTTGAATAAAGAGATATGAAACCTTGCTGTCCCAGTAGAATGTATGCATAGAAAATAGGAGCATTCAAATCACAAAAATGATAATAATTATGATAATAAAAATAATAAAAATAATAATTATAAACATGAAAATATTTTAAAAAACGAAAAAAACAAAGCGTGAAAAAAGAATCAAACAAGGAAGCTCAGCGGTGGCGTTTCTTCTCGGTATGATTTGTTTAGGATCCTTGATCTCAGGTCCGGAAGAGGTCAGAATCCGGAACCGATTCCGGAATTTTCATTGCGCAGAAATAGTACCATTATTCAAGTGAAATCAGTTACGCTAACAGTGCTACAGCAAATGAACTTAAATGTGGCCACGTCGCTAGTATAGACCCAAGGCACCACTCGCGAGCAAATGTCGGGCACTAGAAGGCAAACTATCAATTTTGGTTCATTTTTTACGCAAAAGAAATGTTGGACAGCAGAGGAGGATCAGCTGCTGATAGCAACAATAGCTGAATTGGGTAATTCGCAATGGCCAAATATCGCGTCAAGACTACCGGGTCGAACTGGAAAGCAGTGTAGAGAAAGATGGCATAATCATTTGCAGGATGGGATTGTCAAATCGGAATGGACGGCTGTCGAAGATAGGATAATTGTTGCATTACAATCCCGTTTAGGTAATCAATGGGCTAAAATTGCCAAATACTTCTATGGTAGAAGTGATAATGCCATAAAAAATAGGTTTCACGTTAATGAAAGAAATATAAGGAATGGAACGTTAACAGCATATGCTGATAGTGACGAGGTATTAAACGAGTTACTCGCAGAATATTGGAAACAATATGAGACCGATAATGACAATATGTCATTAATGCAATATTCGCTAGATGATATGGACGAAATGCCTAATAATAAGTCAAGAAAAATTGCTAGTTCAAGTACTGATGACGTGGATGCTAACTCTCTCGTTGTTGAGTCATCTTTCATCACAGGAACTTCTAGTGATGAATTTGATACTTTATGCCGCAAAGTCCAATATAATACAAATAATTCAGAAGTAGTAGTAGTTAGTGTTAAATCCGCGAACGATGTGGATGAAATGACTATCGAAGAAGATTTTACTGTCGTTCAACGTGAAAGCACCGAAGATACGAATAGTAGTAACAGTTCAAATAGGAAATCATTTAATAGTACGGGTTCAACTAAAATAAAACGTAACAGTTCTAAGTCGGATAAATCTGACGATAGTACCTCGTCAAAGAATTGGAATGTTTTTTCCACGCTGAGTCCCGTTACAAGTTTAGTAAGTAAAATTTTTCAAAATGATGATTCCAATAACACAGTAGAAGAGTCGGGTGAGTCAGAAAGTACTAAATCCGCGAAAAAGAAAACGTTTATGTCGTATTTCTCGGGTGATAATAGCTGATATAATTTATCGACCATTTATATTTATATATGTGATTGTACTAAAATAGACCAAGTAAATTATTAATAGTAGCACAATTTTTATTAGTAGTAGATCATTTGTTCTACGTATCGTGGAAAATATTACAGAATAACAAGGGTACAATGTTTACAAGCTTTTTTCCAGCTTGAGAAAATTCTGCAAATCTAGAATTACGGTTTCAGTTACTTTGACTGCCGTTTCTTTATCCTTGTTTCTGGCTGCTTTATTTAACGCAATCAAATCAAATGTGAAGGAGTTGCTAATGGAAATGCCATTCTTTTTATCGTCTCCTTCTAATTGCTTCCATGCACTTTTCAAAACACCTCCACGAAAACCTGCATCATATTCTCTGGTAAATAATACTAGATCATCCCTGATGAATATAGTAAATTAAATGAGTTAAATGGATGACCAATTTATAGGTATGAAGTGAGGTTGTGTGTGTTTTAGTTTGAGTTAGTGTGAGTTAGTGAGTTACCAATTATCACTATTAATATCAGCTTTAATGCGCTGAATAGATTCTCCATTTACAGGATCTAATTCTTTTTTTATTGCGCCGAAGCATTTTTCTAGTGATGGTAATTCGCTTTTAGCATTAGCAGGATTTATTGGGCTGAGAAAAGGCAACGACATCGGCAAGAATACACCAGAAACACACGAAATTAATACTTTTTGGGGCATCAATGCAAATTTTCTGGCGAAAACTGCCTGTACGAGCAATGTCGCCACCAGCAGCGACAGCAAAGGCTTGAGAACGCACATCCCGAGTACTCTTTGAGTGATGCTTTTGATGCTTAAAGGCGGCCCATGTCGTCGCCTAGGAGGAGGAAATTCTTTGAATTTACATGAATATAGAGATAGTACCAGCATGCCGGATAGTGCATATTTGAGACTAGGAGAGAGAACTCGGTTGCACAGTACTTACTTAGATTAACCGATGCGATCAAGTGTGTAAAGGTGACGAAACTTGACGATTTCACCAAAGAATCGTCAAAGATGCCAATCATGCCCGTTCTCCAATTGGCGCAACAAACTAGCCGTTGCACGCTGCAATTTATCACCATGATTGAGACGTTATCATTAACAAATGATTGTTACAAATCAGACCGGTGCCGGTACAGTTGTCCATGTTGGACTAATCTTTATCTCGGTCGTACAACCTTTGGTCCAATATTGTTAGACTGTGCGACACCACAATAACGACTCGACGGGTTTGTGCTTTCTTAAGAGTACCACTAGTGCATAGCGAGGTAGGAAATGGACTTTGAGAGCCTCGAGAGGGTCCCTTATCAGACCGGCACGGCGATGCTGGACAATGTTGATGGAAAGGTCGTGAGGACCACGGGGTCGTTGAGCAATGACGATGGAAAAGTTGTATGTGCTCAGGTCTATAAAATCCTTCAGGATACTTCCTGTTGCTTGGGGGATGAGCCATTCAAAAGGTAATGATTAACGATGAATTTATTATTACTGATATATTCACCTACTTTTCTAAATAGAATTTCGATTTCATTCAATGATCATAGTTATATTGCGACACTTAATGATAAGAATATATTCATTGTTTGTGTTAAAAAAGGTGGCGAATAAGTTAGTATAAAAAATTAATTTTAACTATGTAGAAAAATTGTATGTTCATATTGTGTTTTAAAGTACATTGCCATTCGTTATTACCGTGTCTTGAATATTACAAGCATTACCTGCATATCCATCAAAACACTCGCATAACCCTTCGTATCTATTACATAACCCCCTATTCGAGCACTCTGAGACGTATTCATATGATGTTGTTGTATTCAGAACAAATTTATAGACATGGAAATTAGAGTCACCATATGCATGCGCCGCCCAGTTCGTAGGTGTATCGGTGTAAATAATATTATTAAAAAAATGTGATGTATTGTGCAGATCCCCACGATATTTGATGGTGCTGGCGTCATAGATATCATCGATACTCAATCTAGTGTCTCCATTTCCTTGTTTGTACAAGCTCATAGCCTGGTACATATTAACATAAGGAGGGTTATGTGACACATTGTACGGATCAATTATGAAGAAATAATCATTCTTGTCTAAACAAGTATTCAAATATCCAAGTTTCTTTTCTGCGTATTCACAGGAGATATCTCCGTCGTAGTCAGCGCCACTAAGATCATAAGTCGTATTGAACGCGTATATATACTGTGATGCAAAATCGAAACTAACTTCAGACATATTTGAGGCTACAGTTAAATGACCGTCGGTAGCAAATGCAACCCACTTTTCATCCTCTCGACTATCCATTACCGTTCTGGATTGAAAGGGGTGTAGCAAACGAAATGTGCCAACTTCTGTTTCGCCTGGTTGAGTGTCATATTCAATTGACGTATCAAATACAAAAATCGCATAAAAAGCCCCATCTTCAAAGTCTTGCACATATTTCGCTAACTTAACTACATGTGGAGAGTAAACAGTACCAGCATCCCATTGATATCCAGCACCATCTACGTGTGTTATGTAGTCATTACTATCGTCCAAATCCGTGGTGCCAATACACGCTTTAAATTTATTCTTGTCGTCTGCCCCCTGAAAAAAGAAATAGTATACACCATCTTGTATCAATATTCTTATCCAAACTCCATAACAAGCTTTGCTAAAATAGTCAATACTCTCTCCTTGCTCACCATCACTCCAAGTTCTGGCTATCAAATCTCCATCGGTATATACACTTTGACGGAGACCTTCTGGAAAAATATTTATCTCTGGCCTGATTAGGGCGCCAGGGTTACCTTTAAACTCCAGTCTATATATATCGCCCGAGAGCGTTTCATCAAAATTGCTATAGTCACTGTATGAATTTTTATAGTTATAAACCCAAAATGACGGGGTAAATGTAACCAATTCGTTGTTGTAGCCGCGCAGGTACAAGTCGTAGATGCTGTAATATTCTAAAGTGAAGGAAGATGATTCGGATCTTTTTAGAGGCGATTTATCCACTATTTGGGTTTTATAGCAATTAATGGTACCGCTTGGTATAACACCTTGTGGTAACGATTCTAATGCTGCTACTACTACGGAGCACTCAGATCCTACTGCAATAGGATTGGTCTTCCATAATTTACCCGTTATATCATAAAATTTGATACTAAATTTGCCATATCCATTTGAACGATCAACTTTATCATAAAAATCGTAAGTGTTCGATGATGTGAGAAGCGCCATGTAATACGCGCCGTATCGAATAGCATTGATGTCGTCTCTATAAAGTGGATCCAAGGCATATGGGCATTTCTTAAATGAGCAGTCGTATCCAGTATAATCAGATTCACAAATGCATGCTGTCCCTGTTTCTTTATCCCATAAGCTATATACACTATTATAATCTTTTTCTGCAATCTTTTTTAAATTATAGCACGATCCATGACCTGAGCAAATTTCATTATCTTCATTCTTCGGACATTCTATATATTGGCAAGCTGCACCAGCAAACCCGTGGAAACAATCACATATTCCTAAATCTCTATCACATTTTCCTGCATTGCTACACTCGACGTATTCATGAGCAGTATTTTCAAGTATTATGCCTTCAGAATCCTTCATAGTTGGATATAATTCATTAGTTCCGTAAGGATATTGAAAACTATTTTCAATAACAATTTCATCATCGGGTCCAGCAAAAGAATTTGATGAATCCAAATCACCAAGTGGTGAATCAACAAATGCTCTTCCAAATTGGCATATTCTTTCACTGCAATCATTTCCTTGCCAATTCCTCCAGCATATGCACATGTCGTAGTCGGTGCAAATACCGTGGCCAGAGCACGCGTTGCCGCACTCCGACACGACTCGGTATAGCTGCAGTAGCAGGCAGCCCAACAGTGCCCAGCGCGGCGCCATCAATTGCTCGCACTCGTCACGAAGAAGCTACCAAACACGAATCTTTATTTATATTTTTTTGTTCAGTTGCGCATATTATCGGGGCCGCTTTGGTTTGGACAGAATCGTTGATAAAAGGTGGGTGATCGTATATGATGACGTTTGCTGCCTGTACGGATTTTAAGCTATGATAGAACTGAATCAGAAGCCGGAATGACTCTGTCTAAGATATCTTATTCCTTGGACTTCGGCTTATTCGGTATATTCGATAAGACGCATCAAGGATTGGAGTAATAAAAGGGATTTCGTTGTGCCCTTCGAGGAAAATTGAAGCACTTACTGATGCAGCTATATTATTCACACTGTGTCGGTGATTACGTCAGCCGCATATTCCGCTATCTTCACGGGTATCTGCACTTCCACCAAAAAAGCTATCACAAAATATCTTATTCGAAAATGTACCGTGTCGCCACATCTGCATCAC
>JACCDO010904483.1_pt1 | contig 15825 bp, 10 predicted proteins | sample 7446101 | NCBI WGS metagenome assembly JACCDO01 (sample SAMN15323440, study PRJNA562643) | freshwater metagenome | isolation source: river surface water | place: USA:Blue River Watershed | collected 2017-08-16
ACACCGTTTATGTTTACATTAATGTGCTTCCATCAGCACCTGTAGCTAATGACGATGTGGCGAGCGTAGATGAAGATGCTTCTGTTACAATTCCAATTTTAGAGAACGATGCTACCAATGGTGCTGCATTGGATTTGAATACAGTGGATTTAGACATCAATACGCCTGGTATCCAAAATACAATTACTACAGCAGAGGGTACTTGGACAGTCGATGGCTTGGGTATGTTGACATTCACGCCTGTTGCCAACTTTAACGGAAACGCCAGCTTGAACTATCAAGTCACAGACGTTCTTGGAAATACTTCTAATACGGGAATGGTAACCGTGGAGGTTAATCCTATTAACGATGCACCCAATGGTCCAATCAGTGTAACTGAATCAACTCCTTTTGAGACACCTGCGACGGTATGTATCGATCCAATCTTGGTGATTGACATTGATGGAGATCAAGTAAGTGTTACGAGCGTTTTGGTCGATCCTGCAAATGGAGTAGTGTCTGGTTTAAATGATGGAGACTTGTGTTTCACTTATGTCCCTGACAATAACTTCTCAGGTATCGATTCTATGTTGGTAACCATTTGCGACAACGGCACCCCTTCTTTGTGTGATACTGTTTGGGCTTATGTCCTCATAGGTGGAAGCGCACCAATTGCACAAGATGATTATGTGAATTCAAATACGGCAACTGTGAGTATTGATGTTGCATTGAATGACCAAATCCCAGGTAACGTTGGCTATACAGTAAGTGTTGTAGATTCAACTTCGAATGGTACAATTGTTTTAAATGGATCATTGGTTTCTTACACCCCTTATTTTGGTTTCTGTGGTGTAGACAGCATGTTGTACAGCATCTGCAATGACATGGGAATGTGTGATACAGCCATGTTAGTGATTGATGTCACTCCAGCTGATGCTGACTTAGATGGAATCTCTGATTACTATGAGACTTTGGAGGGTGATGCAGATGGAGATGGAACGCCGAACTATCTGGATGAAGATTCTGACAATGATGGCGTAACCGATACAGAGGAAGCCGGAACATCATCTTTGTGTGATGGTAACTTTAAGGATTGTGATCAAGATGGAACACCGGATTACTTAGATTTCTTTACATGTGGAGTTGCATTGGAAATTCCAGAGGGATTCTCTCCCAATGGTGATAACACCAATGATACATGGGTTATACCTGGCGTGGAAGAGTTTCCTGAAAATACGATGATAGTATTTAACAGATGGGGAGCTCAGGTATATTCAAAAGCCCCTTACGATAACAGCTGGGATGGTACTTGTTCTGAAAATGCCATAGGAAGTAATTTATTGCCCGAGGGAACTTATTTCTTCGTGTTCAAAACAGGACCCAATGGAGAAACCAAGAATGGATACGTATACATCAAGCGTTAATTTTAAAAAGTGAAGAGTATGAAAAAGAATATATTCATCATCGGTTTTATGATTCTGTCTGCCCTTTCAGTTTGGGGACAGCAAGAAGCGATGTATACACATTATATGTTCAATACATTGGACATGAATCCAGCTTATGCAGGGAGTCGCGGGGCGATGTCTATTGTTGGATTGAGAAGAAATCAATGGTCTGGCTTCGAAGGAGCTCCCATTACCCAAGGTATCAATTTGAATACGCCAGTATTTGGCGATCATATGGCTGTGGGTTTGAGTGCAAGTAGTGATGCCATTGGTCCTGTAAAAACAACCAGTATGGTGGTGAGTTTGGCCTACAGAATGAAAATCAATGATGATGCAAGATTGTCATTTGGAATCAATGGAGGTTTCAATTCGCTCAATACCCAATTCAGCCGTTTGGACTTGAATACTCCAGTTGACGAAGTATTTGCAACAAGTGCACAAAGTGACTGGTCTCCCAATTTTGGATTTGGAATGTACTATACCACGTCCAAATGGTATGCGGGAATTTCAACACCACGAATTATTGAGAATACGTACAAAGTAAATTCGTCATCTGTAGGATTGATGGAGGCCAGCAGGCACTATTATGTTATTGGTGGTGCTTTGTTGGATATTTCACCAAATGTCAAATACAGACCATCTGTGTTTTACAAAATGGTAGAAGGCGCACCTGCACAATTGGATTTGACCAACATGTTTATTTTCCATGATTTGTTCTGGGTAGGTAGCATGATCAGAACCGGAGACGGTGCTGGCGCAATGGCAGGATTCAATATCAACAAAGACTTACAACTGGGTTATTCCTACGATTGGTCTTATGCTTTTGGTCGTGTTTCCAACCACAATGGTAGTCATGAAATTATGTTACGATACGAATTGAAGTATGGTAGCCAAGAAAAAATTAAGTCAGCACGTTATTTTTAAGACAATGCGAATAAGTTTTTTGTTTTTGATTGTAATGAGCATTGCTTTTAATGTCAATGCCCAATCTCGCATAGAAAAGTTGGCCAATGAAGATTATTCTACGTTCAACTTCAGTAAGGCCATTGCTCGTTTTCAAAAGGTAGACCCTAAGAATATTGAGATTTGGCGCAAGTTGGCTTATTCCAATGAAGTTTTGGGTAAGTACAAAGACGCAGAATTCTGCTGGAAAAAGGTAGCTGAGTCTGGATATGCAACAGGCGAGGACATGTACCAGTATGCCCAGGCTTTGAAATATTCAAAGAAGTACAATGAGTCGCAAGAGTGGTTGAAGAAGGCCAATGAAAAATTGGATAAGGATACTCGCGTGCAAAGAAATTTGAATTTGGAACACGGCGATTACGCAGAACTTCAAAAAGACAAAGGCAATGCAGCGGTAAAGCACTTGTCAATGAATTCAGAAGATCAAGATTTTGGACCAACCATCATGGGCGAGCAAGTGGTATTTGCTTCTACCAGAGCAATTGAATCTCCAATTTCTCGAATTTGGAATTGGAATGGCTTGCCATTTTTGGAATTGTATGCGGCTGATGTTTTGCCCAACCAAGATTTGGGGAATATTCATCCATTCCAAAAAAGAATGAAGGGAAAGTACCATGAAGGTCCAGCTTCTTTCAATAAGAATTTGGATTTTGTTATGTTCACCAGAAACAATTATGGAGGAAGAGACAAAACGGGTGCAAGAGGATTGCAGTTGTATTCTTCAACAAAAGATGAAAAGGGAAAGTGGTCTAAACCAGTAGGTATTAATTTGAATAGCAGTGACTACAGTGTGGGTCATGCTTCATTATCTCCAGATGGAAAGACGATGTATTTCGTGTCTGAAATGCCCGGTGGTATAGGAGGAACTGATATTTATAAATCTTCGCTTACTGCAAACGGTACTTGGTCTAAGCCAGAGAATATGGGCAAATCAATCAATACTGAAGGCAATGAAATGTTTCCTTTTTACCATGAATCTGGGTTGTTGTACTTTGCCTCAGATGGTCATCAAGGCCTAGGTGGTTTGGATAATTTTGTTGCCAAGCTTGGAGAAGATGGAGGTGTTCAAGACTTGCTTAATTTGGGATATCCCGTCAATTCTTCATTTGATGATTTTTCGATTGTTTTCAAAGTTGATATGAAGTCAGGATACTTCGCAAGTAATAGAAATGGTGGCAGTGGAAATGACGATATCTATGCGGTCAATGTCCTCAAGATGTGGGAATTCGAAAAGCCCATAACCCTGATCGTTAAGGACAGTAAGGGTAATTTGATAGGCAAGCAAGATATTGCTTTGAACTTGGGCGAGTCTACAATGGTGGTAACAACTTCTGATGATGGAAAAGCTAATGTTGATGCTTTGACTTGGAAAAATGTGGTAGCTCAAGTAGAGCGAAAAGCTTTCTTTAATTCCGAGGTCAAATTCGCCGCCAATGAAATGAAGAAAGGTGATGTAGTTGAAATCATTATGAATCCATTGCCCATATTTGATGTGGTGGGATGCGTTACAGACAATTCCAATAAACAACCAATATCAGATGTTGCAGTAGAATGGATGAACAAAAAGACAGGAGAGGTAAAGAAATTGAATACCAATGCTCAAGGTGAGTTCATCGATGTCATCACAAATCTTGTGTGGACGGATACTCTTGATTATAAAGTTGTTTTAACCAAAAAAGGCTATTTGTCTAAAGTTGTAAGCTATAATCATATTTTGGTTGAGGATGGCAAAGTATCTGTGAACAAGGATGCGAATCTTGCCATGGAACCATTGAAGGTAGGAGCTGATTTAGGTAAGTTGGTACAAGTGAATCCTATTTATTTCGACTTGGGTAAATATGTGATCAGACCGGATGCAGCAGCTGAATTGGATAAGATTGTGGATTTGATGAATGCCAATCCATCCATGGTGATTGAATTGGGTTCTCATACAGATTGTCGTTCATCAAAAGCGTTCAATTTGAAGCTTTCTGACAATCGTGCAAAGGCATCTGCGGAGTATATCAAGAAGAAAATCACAGATCCCAAGAGAATTTATGGTAAGGGATATGGCGAATCTAAATTGGTGAATCAGTGTGAGTGTGAAGGAAAGAAAGTGTCCAAGGTTTGTACAGAGGAAGAGCATCAAGCCAATCGAAGAACAGAGTTTAAACTCATCAAGATTTAAAATTTTAAGAGCCGCTCATGCGGCTCTTTTTTTATCCAATACGTTTCATCACTTGGTGTTTGATATGGTCGTAAAAGTCAAAGGGCAAAAAAGTTCGCCACTCCTCGGATTGGAGATTCCCTCCTGAAACTAGATACCGGTCGATGTGAGCTGAGGAAAAATCTTTCAGAACGTGGTCCCTAAAATTAACCATGGCAATCCAACCGTCGTCATCCATCACATCATCGAGCCATTCCTCATAATAGCATTCATCTGATGAATGAAAATTGAGAACATTTTCACCGATAAGCACAAATTTAGAAATACCCTCATGAATCAATGCATCAATAATTTCTCTTTTCAGAATCATGATGTCATTGTACAATAGGTCATTCCACTCCCCAATGAATTCTATAATGGCATATCCCTCGTCATATTCAACGTACAAGATTTTAAGAAAAAGCGTTTGACTATCCATGCTGTCCCATTGGGGATGGATGTAATGGTTATAAATCTTTTGTGAAAATTCAAATTCAGAATATTCTCTTTCGAAAAATGGTGACTTAGGATCTTCACTGGCTATGTAAAAGTCGCGCCATCCATAAAAGGGTTCTAGATCATGCATGATTTCCGAAGGCAAGTATGGCTTTTCTGACAGAGCCGTGTTGTATTAAAAGATTTTTTGCGCTTTCCATGTCTAAACCAGTTTTTTCAGCAACCATGCGACTTCCACGTTGAATTAATTTTTGATTAGATAATTGCATATCTACCATTTTATTTCCAACAACTCTTCCTAAACCAATCATAACACTGGTTGAAATCATATTCAGAATCAATTTCTGGGCGGTGCCTGATTTCATGCGTGTGCTGCCTGTTACCACTTCTGGACCTACTACGGCAACAATGGGATATTGGGCCTCCAATGCCAGGGCACTTCCTTTATTGCATGTAATGCTTCCGACAACCATTCCAAGTGATTTGGCCGCTCGCATGGCACCTAAGACATAGGGTGTGCGTCCGCTGGCAGCGATGCCAATCAATGTATCATCCTCTTGGGGACTATAACTTAATAAATCAATTTTACCTTTTTCTTCGTTGTCTTCCGCTCCTTCAACGGGATATCGAATGGCATCATCCCCACCCGCGATAATTCCAATAACCCAATCATGGGGAACCCCAAATGTGGGAGGGCACTCAGAGGCATCAACAATACCCAATCTCCCGCTGGTTCCTGCTCCCATATAAAAAAGTCTTCCGCCTCTCTTCATCCTTGGAACAATGGCCTCTACTAAAGCAGCAATTTGGGGAATGCATCCTTGAACAATCACCGGAACCGTTTGATCCTCCTGATTGATATATTGTAAAATTTGTGTTGAACTTGCCTGCTCAAGGTGGTCATATTTGCTCGTACTTTCCGTGGTGTTTTCCATGTTTTTTGTAGCGAATTAAATTCTTCGCTAACTTCGTTCTAAAATCGTTAAGATGAAAAAATTATTGTGGATTGTCTCGTTCTGTTTTATAGAAATTTTTGCCTTTGCTCAAACGGATACTACTGAAAGAACATTGGTTTTATTGGATCGAGCCGCCATTCCTGGGAAGATTACAAGCGCAAGAAGGAAGTCTGATAATAATAATGTTCGAGGTGCGCTGACTGATTACCGTGCTGTTTTAGATGTGGACTCAAATCACTATGTCGCTTTGTACAATAGTGCTGATTGTTATTATCGATTGAAGAAATATCAAGTGGCATTGGATTACTTAAATAAGGCAACAGCAACGCAGTCTTTTGTGTCTTCTGATGCAACTTTATTTTATGGTAAATGTTACCATCGTCTAGGTCAATTGGATAAAGCTATCTCTTATTATGAGATGTATCTAAAAGATATTTCTCCTTCCGAACCGGTTTTTCCTGAGACCAAGAGATACATTCAGGAATGTCGATACGCTAAGGCGATGATGGCAAAACCTGTGAATGTTAAGATCGTCAATCTAGGTAAAGACGTTAATTCACGTTATGAGGAATACTCCCCCAGTGTTACTGCAGATGGAAATGCGTTGTATTTTACTTCAAGAAGGGCAAATACTACCGGAGGGAAGGTGGATGAAAATTCTGATTTCAAGTTCTACGAGGATATTTACTTCTCTACGAGATCTGCAGATGGCAAATGGACTGAAGCTGAAAAAGTTGAGGGGCAAGTGAATACCGATACCCATGATGGTATATTGAGTGTGACACCAGACGGAAGGGCTATGTATGTGTACAAGAACGATGGCAAGGTTGCAGGCGATATTTATTTTTCGAAATGGGATGAGGTAACTAAGGAGTTCTCTGCTGCTGAACCCTTGCTGTTCCCAATCAATACCAAGCGTTTTGAGAGTTCTACAAGCATAACCGAGGATGGAAATTATTTGTATTTTGTGAGTGAGCGTGATAAAGGATTGGGAAGAGGGGATATTTATGTGAGCGAAAAAAAGAATGGCATTTGGACTGATCCAAAAAATTTAGGTCCAATCATCAATACCACGGGTGATGAGAAATTTGTATTTGTGCACCCCAACGGCAAGTCTATATTCTTTGCGTCAAACGGTCATTTGTCTCTAGGTGGCTATGATTTGTTTCGATCTGAATTTGTCAATGGTTCTTGGACCGCTCCAATCAATTTAGGATACCCTATTAATACGGTCAATGAGGAGTCAACTATGTCTATCACCCGAGATAGTAAGTTGATGTATCTGTCTGCTGAATTTGACAACTCTTTTGGAGAAAGAGATTTGTACCAAATAGATATTTCTGATTACCAAATGGCTTCATCTGCCACAGCATTGTACAAGTATACTGAGGTACAAGGAGAGGTTCTTACCAAAAGAAAAAAGGGGATCAAGGGAGTTGAGGTATATTGGATGGATGAGTATGGTGTAGAGGTTGCCAAGGCCACAACGGATAAGGATGGCATTGCTAAAACACAAATCGTAGCTGACAGAAGTTATCAGATAGAAATTAGAGATGGTAATAAAAGTTTACATAGCGATATGAAACTAATCAGTGAAAACGGGGATCGCAAATTGACTATTAGTCTTCCGTAGTTTTGATACGCATTGGTGCGCAACTCCAGTAGCCATTTTCGATACATGGAACCAGGAAGGACTCTGATATTCCTTTGGATTTCATGATTCTTTTATACGATTGGTTGGGTAAATCGGGATGTGTGCAGGTTATCTCGAAATAGGCGTCAATTTCAGGCTTAATCTCTTTGGTTTTAAAAACAACTTGAGATTCAGACTTGATGTCGGAAATTACCGTCCATTGCTTTAAAACGTGCTCTCCTTTTTTATATGAAATAGAGATTTGTGTTTGGTTTAAGTTTGGAAATTCGTTGATGATGTACAAACTCCATTCTTTTCCATTCCATTCACCAGAGGCGAGAAAAGGGCCGTATGCGTATGTCAATTGCTCCAAAAATGGTTTAGGTTGAAAGTGCCAATCCATAGCACTCCAAGAGAATGATGGCCAAACATCGTTCAATTGCCAAAACATCGTTCCCCCACATTTATCGGAATGTCTGCGTTGTGCTTCAATTCCCATCGTCATTCCTTCTGCTTGAACATATTGGGTGAGCAAAGCGTAATCTTCATGTTTAAGGACTTCTCCTGTAGGATGCCAATATTGCATGTATTGATGCATCAATGAAAATCCGCGATTGTGTTTTTGATGTTGCACAATGCCTGGGTCCTTGATGTGAAATTTTCCATCTGTGCACATTTCATCTTGAACTTCTTGTGAAGGATAACTCTGCATGCCAAATTCTGACATGAATCTTGGTATTTTAGTCATGAGTACCTCAAAATTCTCAGCATCATGCCATACACCCCAATAGTGTGAATCACCCTCAACTAAGGATCGCGAATCTCCTCTCCCCCAAAGAGGAGAAGATGGCCAATAAGGTAGGTTAGAAAATTTTTCAACGGTGTTGGGAAGTGTCTTTAAAAACAAATTGTCGTAAGCACGTTGTAGTTTTTTTTCTTGTGAAGGATTTAATCCCATTTTCCAACCCCATCTTTCCCATCCTTCGCTATTTTCATTATTTCCGCACCACAATGCCATGCAAGGATGATGGCTAAGTCGCTTGACATGTTCTTCAGCTTCAAGCTTTGCACTTTCTAAAAAAGCCTCATCACCGGGATACATCGAGCAGGCATACATGAAGTCTTGCCAAACTAAAATGCCATATTCATCGCACAAATTGTAAAAAATATCGGGCTCATAAATTCCTCCACCCCATACTCTGAGCATGTTGATATTGGCGGCTTTGCATCGCTCCATCAGAATCCGATAATCATTTTCAGTTGCTTGCTCGTGGAAGTATTTGATAGGGATATAATTGGCACCTTTGATAAATATTTTCTTATGGTTGAGCTTGAAATAAAAGGAAGTTCCCCACTTATCTTTTTCTTGTACAAGCTGAATGGTTCTGGGTGCTGTTCGGAAATCTTTTACAGTTTCAAGTTGTCCATCAACATACAATCTTACTTGAATATTGCGAAGGGATGAAAGTGCGCAAGGCCCAAATTCCCATTCATGAGAAATGGGTAGCTCAAAATAGAATTTGTTTTTTTCTTGTGTCAACACTTGGGACAGAATCTCAGTATCACCCTCCGTCACATCCATCACCTGTATGGATACATGATGGTTGCTTGTTGGAGCAATTTCCAGATTTAACTCCAGGGGGTCTTCAGAAGTTTTTCCCAATTTGAGGTAAGTTTCTTTTAAGAAAACCTCATTGCATATTTCGAAAAAAGGAATTTGTCTTATACCGCAACCTGCTAATTTGGGTCCCCAGTCCCAACCAAATTCGTATTGCGGTTTTCTTGTGACCGCTCTAATACTATCTCCAGGAATGGGATAGGCTATTTTCTTTAGCTTTTGCTGAGCAATTTTGTAAGGGGAATAAAAAACAAATTTAAAATGATTCAAGGGCTGCAGATACGCTGTGATGTCAATCTTCCAATGTATGAATGCATTGTCTGTTCTCGATATAAGTTGTCCATTACAAAAAACATCGCAATAGGTATCTAATTCTGGTAAGTGCAGAAATACAAGTTGGTTTTTTGAAATGTTTGGAGCTGGGATATTGGATACTGAATATTCCCAATCCTGATGACTGACCCACTGTGCTTTTTCCTCGCCCATTCCCAAAAGTGGGTTTTGAATTAATCCATTTTTTTCTAAATCGATGAACACATTACCAGGCACTGTAGCGGAGAATTTAATGGGGTCATTTGCGGCAGAAAATTCCCATGCATATTGCTCTAGCGAAATTTTTTTTTCTTGCGCATTCATTTGAAAAAGTAATGTTTGAAAGAGAAATGAGAGGAGTATTAATTTTAACTGCATATTTTATCTATTGTGCGAAGCTTGCTGGGACTGTGGTTTTTTTCTCATCAAAACAAATTGGAATATTCCTTGCCAATAACCCCATCCATAGCTGGTGTGAAGTAATAAAAAAGCAAATAATATTTGAACAAAGTGAGATTTACTCTTTTGGTAAGCTGATATAGCTCCCAAAGTCAAGTATGCAAATACACCGCTTAACCAAAGCAATTTCCATTGAGGTAGGATACAAACCAAAACAGCGCTAACAAATAAGTAAGCCACGAATAACGCGGGGATCATTTGTCTAATTGTTGTGATTTGTCGGTGGAGTACATTGACGTATACTTTCCAAAGGCCATATTGAAAATATTGGCTTGCTACTTTTTTCCAGCTGCTTCTGACGTAGTAATCACATTGAATGTTGGGGTCGAGAAATATTTTATAGCCAGCATTTGTGAATCGATAATTGAGTTCGTCGTCTTGATTTCTGGCCAGTTCCTCATTGAATAATCCTATTTTTTCAATGCAAGTTCTTCGGTACATACCAAAGGCAACTGTATCAACGAAACCTTTCTGCTGTCCTGTTCTAAAATGTGCGTTTCCGACGCCAAAAGAGGAGCTCATGGCCCATCCAATAATTTGAGCTGTGCGATCTTGGTAGTGATTTTGTATCCAACCGCCTACGCAATCTATGGATGAGTCTGAGTGGATTTGCTGGATACATTTGGTGAGATAGTCTTTTGGAAGTTGACTGTGAGCCCCTAAAATCATGACCCATTCACCTCTTCCTTTTTTAATTCCTTGGTTGAGTGAAATGGGTGTACTTCTTAAGTCGTGAAACACAAGTTGGAGCTGATTCCAATTTGGACTAATCTGTTTTAATATCTCTCTTGTTTTATCTGTACTACCGCCATCAGCAACAATAACTTTCCATTCGCCGTGGTAATCTTGCTGCAAACAAGAAAGAACGCATTTTTCAATGTATTGTTCTTCTTGCCAACATGGAATTACGATGTCTATGGATGGGAGGTGTACGGACATAATCAAGCGCAATTTAAATCATTATTGGTTACTTTTGTTGGGATGTCAAATCGAATCAATCTCAATGCTTGGGCAAGTACAATCTTTCCAGTTTCATGGAAGCAATCACCAACAGATTGGGTTTGGAGTTTGATTTTTTTCTGGGCGATTCCCGGAGTTACTTGGGTTGCCGCTTGGATCCCAGTTTTATTGTTTGTCGCTTGGCGGGAAGGGCGAATTAATCCGCAAAAAAATAATTGGAATGCATGGAATTGGAGTGCAACAGCTATTTTTATTTGGATTTTGGTAGGTGCATATCTTTCAGATCCCAATCATGGTGGTTTCCAATTGATAGAGCAAAAGCTATCTTGGATTGTTTTCCCGATACTTATCTTTTGTGTCCCGTCTCAACTTTCTAAGGATCAAGCAATCCGTTTATTTGCAAGTGGAATTGCGTTGGCTGCTGTACTGATGTTTTTTCAAGCGAGTTTGAAACAATTGATGCACTTGGATGGGCGCATTTGGACAGGTTCTGATTTTACCAATCCATTTCATAGAAGTTATTGGGCGGCTTATGCTTTTTTTGCGGGATTATATTTTTTAGGTAATTGGATGAACAGTAAAAAGGTAGGCATACTATTGATCTCTTTGTTATTGTTGGTCACTGTGTTTTTGTCTGAGTCCAAAGCAGGAGTGATGATGGCTCTGCTTGTATTGCCTATTTTTCTTGCGCTAAAAGGTGTGGAGACTATGCAGATTAGCAGAAGAAAGGTATACATTGGCGCAGCAGGTTTATTGCTCTTTTTGACAATGGCTTTTATTTTCATTCCTCAATTGAATTATCGTTTTCAGAGTGCTTGGAAGGGAATCAACCAAATAAAATGGGAAAACAATTCATCAGAAGAAAGTACGCAAGCTAGATTATTGATGTGGAATGCTGCTTGGAATTCTTGGAACGATTCTCCTGTAGTAGGACATGGATTGGCTGATGCCAACTATGAAATGCAGCGCTGGAACTGGTCTAAAAATAATTCAGGCGTAGCCCAAAGTAAGCTAAATGCACACAATCAGTTTTTACAAGTGATGGTGCAGGGCGGATTAATTGCGCTGATTTTACTTTGCCTTTGGTTGGGAGTTTTGTGGTATAAGTCCAAATGGGGTTGGATGCGCTGGTGGTGGATTATTATATTTATTTCCCTTTTGTTTGAAGCGTTTTTTGAAACGAGATTGGGACTGCTACCAGTGATGATTTTTGCTTTGGTATGGAAATTAAATGATCAGCATTCAATCCACAATCAATCCCTTAAATAAGGGGCATATAAAGTGTTCATTGCCTCAACCTCAACCTCCCAATTCAATTGCGGTTTGATTTGCTTAAGTGCTGTTTTAAAAGTTTCAAGATTCATGGTCATCATCTCATCAATAGCTGCCTGAAAACCTGCGATGCTGTAAGTTTGAATAACATGACCAATGTGATGAGAGGTTACGAGCTCCGTGCAATCAGGAAGATCATTAGTAAGTATAGGCAATTGAGCTTGTATATATTCAAATAGCTTATTCGGAAAACAATAGTAATAACTGAGGCTTGTATTTTGTACGGTATTTAAACCTACATCGGCACTGCTCGTATATTGATAGATTTGCTCGTACGGTACACTTTGATGAAAGAAAATAAGCGGATATTGCTCTGCATATTGTTTGACTTTATCTAGAAGTAATCCGTGCCCCATAATAACAACAACGGCGTCGTCTGATTTCCTTTGCGCAAATGTCTCAAGCAAAATATCGAGCCCTCTGCCATGTGTCAAGATGCCTTGGTAGAGAAAAATTCTTTGGTCTTCTCTGATTGAAAAAGTTTCTCTAAAACGATTGTGTGTTTCTTCAGGCATGAGGTGAGGCGTGTTTCTGACGAGATGGACATTTTTTAATCTATATAATCGCTCATATTCTCTTTTGATGCTTGGTCCAACTGTTATTACTTCCGCGGCAAGGGGTATTAGTAATCGTTCAAAGATTTTCACAAATAGTCTCAGAATCTTGGGCATACCATTTCTTTCTCTCTCGTATTCATGACAGTCATAAATCAAGATTAATCTGGGTCTAGTCATTTTGGCCAATGCCCCTATAAAAAAAGCTTCGAAATCATTACAATGCCAAATGTCTTTTTTGCGGTATTGAAATATGATCTTAAAAAACAACTCTATGTATTTTATCATGCCAAATATTTTGCTGTTATCAGGCAAAGACATGGATATACATTTTATTCTATGAACCTCTATTCCTTTGAAATTTTCATGCTCAAGAACATCTCCTTTTAGCAATCCAACAACTTTAACTTTATTGCCCCATTCTTGAAGGGCAAAAGCCATGCGGTATACACGGTTGTCGTTTTTAAAATTATTTATAGTTAATGAAATAATATTTTTCATGCGTGGCGCAGCATTTTGTTTTTGTATTTTCTGAGATAAACCAGAATCACCAAAAGGTTGATAGAAAAGTAAAGAACTTTAGCTATGACCAGCATTTTTACCCCGCCAAGCCTGTCCATACTTAAAAGATGAGCAATAAATATCTCCCTATAGACAAACACAAAGTGAAGTATATCCAAGAATAAGGACATTCTTTGCATTTGAATTCTTAAGGTTATAAAACTCAAAGATGAAGTGAGAAAGTTGAAGGCATACCAGAAACTTAAGTACTTCAAGTAAATCATACTAGGTGCCCATTCCTCACCAAATATATAGCCCATAGTATTATCGGGGAGAAATTGCACGGCACCAGCGGACAGTACACTTACGATAAACAACCGAAACATATTTTTATGGTACATCTTTTCAAGTTCATTCACATCTTCTATCTCTGATATTTTTTGGAAGAAAACTTGTCCAAATGAATTGCTAATTACGGATAGCGGGGTAAAGAAAACCCTTCTGCAAAGTGCCATATACCCGATGGCTACCAAACCAAAATAATAAGTAAATATTCCAACATGTGCCCATTGGGCAATTCTATTGAGTATGCTTCCCCAAATACTGAATAGGGGATAGTCTTTGTAGAGTTTTGCTTGGGATTTCATTTTATCCCAATCCCAGTTTTTAAGTCCGTTGGGTTCGTCTTTTAAGAAATGATAGAAGCAATAACTTGCTGTGACAACATGTCCAATTGTTGTGCTTAATAACAAACCAAACCCGCCCCATTTGGCAAATCCAGTTCCCCATTTGATAGGTTCGGAAGCTCCAGAGAACCAGACCTTGGATACTGCGGAAATTTTGTAATTTTTTTGTCTACTGAACCAATAATTTACACTATTAAAAACGGCGTAACAGAATAGACCAACAGGAACCATCCATAAATATTTACCAATAGTAGGATCTTGGTAATAATCCGCTATATAGTCAGCAACGAAAAAGCTGAGAAAAAATAGCACAAGACTCATGATGCCTGCCAAACCTATGCTGAGCCCCATTACATGTCTAGCATCTTCCTTTTCCTTGGGATGCATGATGGCAAACTCATATTTACCTGTTACAATTACTACACCGATAGTGGTGAGCATGGTGTATAATTCCAAAGTTGAAAAATCATCTGGAGAAAACAGGCGTGTAATGACCGGACTAAATAAAAAGACCAATGCCTGTCCGGCTATTGTCCCGGTCATTAGGGTAAGTACGTGCCGTGTGAACTCACTTTTAAAGGGTTGTTTCCAACTGCTACTCATGTATTGCAAAGTTAATCTCTGCCTTTCGTCCTATCCACCATTGTAAAAGTATAATCAACATTGAAATGTAGGAACTGAGTTGCAAGGCTTCAATAAATGATATGTCAACTAGGTGAGATAAAATTAGAAGCTTTTGTGCCGTATCAATTAGCGTCAAGATAAATAGCCATTGACTTTTGTGGTGCATGAGCAATAAAAAACTGAAAGGACTAAAAATAAAAAAGGAGGCCATCCATGGGAGGATGGCAGTGATCACCTCGCTTGTATCCGCCCAATCACTACCTAAGAATAAAGTTATAAGTTTAGGCCCTGCGCCAAACCAGATCAATGAAGCCAAGATAGTCACAGATGACAGCGCAAAAAGCGCCTTATTCATCATGGGGATATAGTTCTTTTTTTCTCCGTGCCAAGCTTGGGCTAAATGATATTGCGATAAGTACAGGGAGTTAGATATCAAATTAATGGGTGCTTGAAGCAATCGCCATGACATGAAAAATAGCGCAGCGGGAATAGGACCGTATATCCAGCCAATCCATGCGCTTAGTCCAACGGCTTGAAAGTTTTCAAGTAGCGCCTGAAAGGTCAAGTAGAGCGGACGATAGGGTAAAGCAATTACATCTCTTATTCTTATTGACTGAATCTGAGAATTGAATGGAGGAATAGTATAGATGACCACTAAAACTGATAGTAATTGTCCTAGAATCCAACCTTGAATAAGTCCGTTGAAAGGTCCTATCCAATAGAAAAGAATCATAGCGGTATTTGCGATTAACGCATTGATTAATTTTAAAAGAACGTGTTTTTTTTGTAGCTCTTGCGCTCCCGTGCGAAAAAGCAATAAATTGAAAATCCCTTGACAAAAAATTCCGAGAGGGAGCATAACATACATCCCATCCCAATTGAGATTTGGGAAGATAAAAGGCAGTAAATTCGAAACGACACCTCCTATTAAAACACTTGAAAGAAACAATTGTCTTGTTCCCCACCTCCAATAACTTGCCTGTTGCGTAGTGGCTAGCTGCATGAACCAGCTTTCCATTCGACATGTTCCAATCAAAGCCCCTGCGGTGGTCAGTCCAATAAAAATTCCCCATTCACTGAACTGTGAAGGGTTGTACAACCTTGCAAGAAACGGAATGCAGAGGTAAGTTATAATCTGGGCAAGAAATGTTGCTGAGATGAG
>JACCDO011365442.1_pt1 | contig 15815 bp, 17 predicted proteins | sample 7446101 | NCBI WGS metagenome assembly JACCDO01 (sample SAMN15323440, study PRJNA562643) | freshwater metagenome | isolation source: river surface water | place: USA:Blue River Watershed | collected 2017-08-16
GCCCCTTCACCCGCAGAACAAACTTTGCGCGCTTTGGTATTACGGCTCGATGCTCTGCAAGCCATGCATACCCAAGAATCCAACCGCCTTCAGGTGTGCCGCCCGATTCTCCACGACAAAATCGCAGAGCACATGGCCTTTCTTGACCAGGAAATCAAGGTGTTAGCCAAACTCATCCGCCAACACATTGATAACGATGACGACCTCAAAAAGAAGCGCGATCTACTGGATTCCATTCCAGGTATCGGCGAACGCACCTTAGCCATCTTGCTCGCGTTTGTCGGCTCTACCGAACGCTTCAAAAATGCCCGAGAAGTCGCTGCCTTTGGTGGGCTTGACCCTCGACAGCATCAATCCGGCACCAGCGTGCTTGGGCCAACCCGGCTTTCTAAAATCGGCCACGCCTTCCTGCGCAAAGCACTCTACATGCCCGCCATGGTCACGCTGTACAAAACCCAGTGGGGCCAAGTCTTCCGCCAACGCCTCGCCTCCGCCGGAAAACCGCCCAAGCTCATCATCGGCGCCATGATGCGAAAACTCGCCCACGTCGCCTTTGGTGTCCTCAAATCCCAACAACCCTTCAACCCCGCCCTTCACGGCGCTTGACGGGGATAACAGTATCTACGCGGGCTAAAACCGTGGTGCGTTCCCTATTTTTCTTTGCACTATTTTCAGAAATCAGGTCGCCTGATTTTTCTCTCGCCTGTTCGGGTATCCGTCACAAATCAGGCGCTGGCCGACAATGGCGGCGCAAGCTGGGTGGAGCACTATCGATTTGATGTGCCCTTCCTTGGTGTAGCCGTCGTAGGTCACTGCGCAGCCTGCAATAGGGGTACCGCATTCAAAGCAGACGGGTTCCTCTTGCAGCACTTCAAACGGCAACTCATCGGGCCTGAAGTTTTTGACAACGCTCATTGCTTCCCCTTGATCCATCAATTTGTCATTGACGGCTATTCTACCTTAGGCCCTGCAATGATGCTGCTTCTGTTTGCTTGGCCATCTTCCACTTCTGGTATTGCGTCCGCGCCGGGATTTTAGGGATAATTTTAGTAATTTTAGGGGACAGACCACGATTCTTCGCGGTTCTTAAACATAAAACACATTAGTCATTATGTGTGGGCCAATTTATTCGCCCGTAACTTATTGACTACATTTATCTAAGTCGGTTTATCTAGCCCCGGCGTGGTGAGGAAGAAGTTTTCTAGGCTGGAGTGGGTGGGGTCGCTGTAGTGGGCTTGGGTGCGTAATAGCACGGTGAAGCGGCTGCCGTGACCGGGGCGGCTGTCTACATCAATTTGGCCGCCGTAGCGCTGAATAATGGCGTAGCTGATGGAGAGGCCTAGGCCGGTGCCGTTGTGGCGTTTGGTGGTGAAGAAGGGGTTGAAAATACGATCTAAGTCGTCGGGGGCTATGCCGCAGCCTGTGTCTTGTACGGTGACGCTGACCCCTCGACATGCACAGGCCTCGCCGGGTTGTTCGTCGTTTACGTCTTGGCTGCTGAGTAGCAGGGTGCCGCCGTCGGGCATGGCGTGTAGGGCATTGACGATGAGGTTGATTAAAACCTGCTGCAATTCGCCCCGATTCATTTCTACCGTGCAGGTGGCGGAGAGTTGGGTGTCCACGAGTACGGCGGCTTTGTTGAGGTTGTGGCGGGTGAGTACCAAACAGTCTTGCACCACAGCATTGACATCGGTGGCTTCCACATACCCGGCAAAATCTCCCGGACGGGCGAATTGCAGCAGGCGGGTGACAATGCTCTGGATGCGCCGGGTTTGTTCGTCGATGAGGCGAATTTCGGGCTGTACCGGCTGGGCCTGTTCCCCCAGCACTTCTCGCAATACATCCAAATTACCTTGAATTACCGCCACCGGATTATTGATCTCGTGGGCCACGCCCGCCGTGAGCTCGCCGATGGCGCTGAGTTTTTCATTGAGCACCAATTGCCGCTGTGCGCGCAGCAGAGTGGCATTGGCGGCTTCTAATTCGGCGGTGCGTTCTGCGACTTTTTTGTCCAGTTGTTCGCCCCAGCGCTGCAATTCCCGCCGTCGCGCCGAGAGGGAATCTAAAAGATGGTCAAAAGCCCGTGCCAAGCGGCCCAATTCGTCACTGCGGGGCACGGTGCCCACACGGGCGGATTCGTCCCCGGCTTCGATATGGGCCATGACCTGATTCATGCGCTCTAGGGGGTTCACAATGCCCCGCGCCCAGCGCAGGGTGGCGAGGGTGCCCAGCACCGAGACCACCAGGAACATCAAAAACAGTCCCGCGAGGGCGCGGTATAGGGCGTGTTGCAGCGGCGCCTCGCGAAAGCCCACGTACAGCATGCCGATGCGTTGGCCTTCGGTATCGCTTAACGCTTCATAACCCGAGACATAGGTGTCATTGACGACAAAGGCAGAGCCCAACCAGGTTTGCCCCTGTTGCAAGACTTTTTCAAAGACGGCGTGGGAGACCCGTGTGCCCAAGGCGCGGGTGTTGTCGAATAAATTAACGTTGGTGGCGATACGGGTGTCGCCCAGAAACAGGGTGGCGGTGCCTTCGCTGCCTTCGGGCAGGGACGCACGCCGATAGACGATGGCATTAATGCGGTCCACCATGTCCAGATTACGATTGAGCAGAACGCCCCCTTCCAGCGCCCCCAAAATCTGCCCGTTACGCCCTAACAGGGGCACGGCGGCCTGGATCATCAAGCCCCGGTCTTCGGCCTCCCGTTCATCGGGTACGGCATTGCGGGTGGGCAGCAAGTCTAGGTAAGCCCGTTGCCGCAGTTCGGGCGTTAGTTGCTCTAGGTCTTGGGCAGAAAAAACGGCTAAACCGTGGTGGCTGCGCCCAAACAGCGCGGAACGCACCACCGGCCAGCGTCCCCGGCTGCTGCTGTCTTTGCTGCTTTGTCCGGCCATCACTCGGCCCCGTGGATCGAGTAGCAGCAAGTAATCCAGGCCTTGGGCTTGGGCCGCTTGGCGTAGGTAGTCCGCCACGTCGCCCCGGTCTTCCAGGGTGACGGCTAAACGGTGGGAGCTGGCGATGGTTTCGAGGTTTTGCGCCACGCCAGTTTGCACCCGGTCAAAGTGCTGGCGGGCGGTGACTAAATCGGAGCTGACTTTGTTGACCAGCAATTGGTCGTAGCCCCGTGTGCCCCATACCCACACAATCAGCAGCAACACAGGCACCCCAATCACCAAGGGCGCCAAAACCAACGCCAGTAGCTTGATGCGCACCGATAGGGCCAAGCCCCGGCGCAGGGTGGCGAAGCGGTATTTACTCAAACGCCCCATTCTGTGCATTTCCGGTCTAAGGTTTTGCGCGAGACCCCGAGCAGCTCTGCCGCCCTGGTTTTGTTGCCGCTGCATTGGCCTAACACGGTGAGGATGTGGCGTTTTTCCACGTCGGCCAATAAGAGCGAGGGTGGGGCGCTGGGGGCGCTCAGTTCGTCATGACCATCGTGGTGCAGGGCGTCCAGGGGAAATTCGCCAAATAGCAGGGAACGCTCGACAAAATTGCGTAACTCGCGCACGTTGCCCGGCCAGGGATAGGCCATCAAGATTTGGGCCACGCTGTCGGTGAGTAGCAGCGGCGGGACGCCCAGTTGCACAGACAAGCGATCCATAAAGCGCGCTGCCAATTCCGGCACGTCCGCCGCCCGTTTGCGCAGTGGTGGCACGGTGAACGTGACTACTTCTAGCCGGTAAAACAAGTCTTGGCGGAAGCGGCATTGCGCTACTTCGTCCTTGAGATGGCGGTTGGTGGCGGCCACGACGCGCACATCCACGGGCACTTCTTGCTCGGAGCCCACGGGGCGGATGCGCCGTTCTTCCAGCACGCGCAGCAACTTGGATTGCAGGGCCAGGGGTAATTCGCCAATCTCATCCAAAAACAGCGTGCCGCCATGGGCGTAATAAAACAAGCCGTTACGCCCTTCCCGTGCGCCAGTGAATGCGCCTTTGGTATGGCCGAATAATTCTGACTCGATCAGTTCGGCGGAAATGGCCGCGCAATTGACCGCCACAAAGGGGCGGGCGGCACGGGGGGAATAGTGGTGGAGGGCGCGGGCGATAAGCTCTTTGCCCACGCCGGATTCGCCTTGTAAGAGTACGGTGCTGGATTTGGGCGCCACCCGCTCCACGAGGCTCATGAGCTTGGTCATGGCCTCTGATTTGCCGACGATTTCTGCTTGGTCGGTGCCGCCCCGTTCCGCTAATTGGCGCCGTAACACATAGTTCTCACGGGATAGGCGCGAGCGCTCAAAGCAGCGATTAATGGAATTGAGAATTTGATCGACGCGGAAGGGCTTGAGCACAAAGTCCGCCGCCCCGGCGCGCAGGGCATTAATGGCGGAATCCATGTCAGCAAAGGCGGTAATCAAAATTACATCGCCGCCATAGCCATTGTGTTTCAGCTCTTGCAGCCAATCCAGCCCAGAGCGCCCCGGCAACATGATGTCCAGAATCACCAGATCAAAATGCCGTTCCGCTAAACGCTGCTGACCTTCTTCGACGCTGCCCGCGCTGGCTACCGTCCATCCCCGCAGTGCTAAGGTACGGGACAAAAAACTGCGCATACCTTCTTCATCATCCACCACCAATACCGCCCGCTCGTCGGGGCGATCAGGGTCTTGGGCATTATCACTTGGGGAATTCATACACCGCTGCCAAAACAAACAAGAGGCCGGATTATAGGCCAGCCTTATTGGCGCTAGGTCAGCCGATAGTAGGCATCGGCCTGCGGCCTTGGGGGCAGGGGATAGTCGTCGCTCAGTTCTTTGAGGTGGATTTCGATGGTGGTACAGATGGCATTGAGGGGCAGATCGTTGTCGGTGGTGCCGAACGGGTCTTCCAGTTCTTCGGCAATGGCTTCCAGAGACAAGAAGGTGTAGGAAATAAACACCGAGACGATGGGCGTGAGATAGCGCAAATCATCCACCAACGCGAAGGGCAGCATGGTGCAGAACAAATACACCGTGCGGTGCAAGATCAGGGTGTAGGCGAAAGGAATCGGCGTGCTGGCCAGCCGTTCGCAGCCCCCCTGCACATGGGAAAGCTGGTTGAGGTGTTCGTTGAGATTGGTGTACAGACGATCACTGAGTACGCCGCTAAGACGTTGTTCCCCCAGCCATTGGTTAATGAGCAGCAGCAGGCGGTTGCTGGGCAGGGGGCTGGTGTGGATCTGTTGGAGGATGGCTTCAGGCAAGAGCCGGGCGAAATCCGCGCTGGGGTCGGTGCCGCGTAGCTGATGCTTGAGCGCCCAGGTGTAGGCCAGCAAGAGGCGGCTTAAATGGCGCACCAGGGCCGGGTCGGCGTACAGGCTTTTGAGTTCGCGCACGAAGGTGCGGGTGTGGATTAACACGCCACCGAGAAGTTGCCGGGCTTCGGTGTAGCGGGCGTAGCTGGTGTTGTTGCGAAAGCCGAGAAAGATGGCGATGGCCACCCCCAGAATGCTGAAGGGCGCGGTGGTGAGGTGGATGCCTAGTTGTTTGTACCAGGGATAGAGCATCACCGCCGCGCTGGCCATCAAAGCATTGAGCGCTAAACGAGACAGAATATTGGGTAGAACCGAGCCCCGCCACACAAACAAACGGGGAAACCAATGCTGCTGGGGACGAACAATCATAGGGACACGAGGGCGTTAAACATGCTGGCCACACACCGGGCAGGCGGGGTCGCGGGGCACGCGGATGCTGCGCCATTCCATGGTTAAGGCATCGAGTAGTTGCAGGCGGCCTGTGAGGGTTTGGCCGCAGTTCATGATGAGTTTCAGGGCTTCAGCCGCCTGCATGCAGCCGATGATGCCGGTCAGCGGTGCGAACACGCCCATGGTGGCGCAGCGCACTTCTTCCACGTCTTCGCCCTCTGGAAACAGGCAGTGGTAACAGGGCGCTTGGGGCTGACGGGAATCAAACACAGCGATTTGGCCGTCGAAACGGATGCCCGCACCGGACACTAAGGGGCGCCGTGCCTGAACGCAGGCGCGATTGATGGCATGGCGGGTGGCGAAATTGTCGCTGCAATCCAGCACCACATCCGCCGCCGTGACTTGGGCCAGCAGCTCGTCACCGCTCAAGCGCTGCGGCAGCGGCATGATCTGGATATGGGGGTTGAGGTCGAGCAGGGCATCGTGGCCAGAATCAACCTTATTACGCCCCACACCGCTATGGCGGTGCAGGATTTGCCGTTGCAGATTGGTGAGATCCACTTGGTCGCCATCGGCCAAGACCAAGCAGCCCACGCCCGCCGCCGCTAAATACAAACTGGCTGGCGAGCCCAGTCCTCCCGCACCCACCACCAGCACCCTCGCGGCACGGATTTTTTCTTGGCCTTCAATGCCGATTTCCGGCAGCAAAATATGGCGGCTATAGCGTAAGAGATCGTCGTCGGTCATGGGGAAGAGAGGAGTGAGGCGTTGCACAGGCCCGAGCCCCTCTCATGGCTAGGTGTATCGAGAGGGGAGTGGCGTGTGGAGCAGGAGGGACAACTACAGCATCGTGCTAGGGGGCAGGCTTACTTGTCGTGCCGTAAATCGGGGGGGGTGTCGTCATGATCGCCGTGGGCGTGGTGGCTCCAGGCGTGTACATAGGCTTCGTTGGACTTTTTGATAAGCCGTTGTGGGCATTCCATATTGTGTAACTGGGTTTCTTCGCAATAGTAGGCGAGGGCGCGGGATAGCTTGCAGTAGAGCGTGTTGCTGAGATGAAAGCCTGCACTGCGTAGGGTGTCTTCCAGCTCTTCGAGGGAGTGGTCAATCAGGTCGTAACGCACGCGGATGGTGTAATTCTGCGGCTGGGCCGTGGCTTCGAGCTTGGGGAGCGTCAGTAATAGGCTCAGCGCACGGGCGACTTGCTGGGGTGGTAACTTGGCAAAACGAATTTCTCTTTCCTTGACGCTGGCCGTGGCGTACAGGAACCCAGAGCGGAAGGTCTTGGCCTCCATGCGGGCGGAAACGGCTTTGGGTTTCATGGCAATCTCCCCGAAATGACATCGCCTATGGCGGCTCCCCGAGTGGAGCCTAACAACATAAGCGGCGTTGTGGCCTTAGGTGATAGGGGATAGGCGTGTACCTATCCCCAGATGCCCAGCCTTATTTGTTTTGTAAGATGGACAAGCCCTTGAGCAGGTTGAGTGCCTGACTGAGGGGGTAGTCCTTGGGCGAGCCCAGCTCCAGCGGAGCGCGGGGTTCGTCTTCTTCGGCACCATCCTTGGCCTTGCCGGTTTTCTTGGGTTTGGCCGGGGTTGCGTTGCTATCGCTGCTCTTATCGCCTTCTTTGTCTGCGGCCTTGGGGGCGGCGCCCTGTGCATCTTGATCGTTGCTCAGATGCTTTTCCAAGTCGGCTTCACGTAAGAACACAGGCGTATTGCCATTGGCGGTATCAGTGACGGCGATGTCCGGCGTGATGCCTTTGGCCTGAATCGAGCGACCGCTGGGGGTGTAGTAACGGGCCGTCGTCAGCTTCAGGGCGGTGTTGTTTGCCAGAGGCAACACGGTTTGCACGGAGCCCTTACCAAAGGTGGGGGTACCCATGACGATGGCGCGCTTGTGGTCTTGCAGGGCACCCGCCACGATTTCCGAGGCGGATGCCGAACCTGCATTCACCAGCACCACCATGGGCACGGAACGGGTGCCTTCGGGCAGGGCTTTCAGGTAATCGTCTTTGGCCGAGCGTAAGTAGTCTTCCGGCACCACCAAGTATTTACGTTTGGTGTCTTCCATGCGCCCATCGGTGGAGACCACCAGGGTTTCGGGCTTCAGGAAGGCGCCGCTGACACCAATGGCGCTATTGAGCAAGCCGCCGGGATCATTGCGTAAATCCAGCACCAGCCCCTTGAGCGGGCCTTTTTTGTACAAATCACCCAAGTGCTTCACCAAGGCTTCGCCCGTGTTTTCTTGGAACTGGGTAATGCGAATCACCGCATAGCCGGAATCCAAGAGCTTGGACTTCACGCTTTGTACTTTGATGATTTCCCGGACAATGGTGACAACGATGGGCTTGGCCTCGCCTTTGCGGGCGATGGTCAGGGTGATTTTGGTATTGGGCTTGCCGCGCATGCGCTTCACAGCATCGTTCAGGCTCATGCCTTTCACAGCGGTGTCGTCTAGTTTGACGATCAAATCGCCAGACTTAATGCCTGCGCGGTAGGCGGGGGTGTCTTCGATGGGGGACACGACTTTGACGAAGCCATCTTCCATGCCCACTTCAATGCCCAAGCCACCAAATTCGCCTTGGGTACCCACTTGCAAATCTTTAAAGGCGTCGCTGTCTAAGTAAGCGGAGTGGGGGTCCAGCCCCGACACCATGCCGGACAAGGCTTGGGTAATCAGCTTTTTGTCGTCCACCGGTTCCACGTAGCCCGCCTTGATGGCATTAAACACATCGGCGAAGGCTCGTAGCTCTTCCACGGGTAAGGGCGGTGGCGCGTCTTTAGTGGCATTGGCCGAGAAGTTGAGGCTAACGAGTATGCCGGCGATAAGGCCGACCAAAATGAAGCCGGCTTGTTGCAGCTTGGTGCGCATGGAATCTCCGCTGGGTGGCGCTATTAAATCGTATTATGCGTTTCGGCTTGCTGAATGGCGGTATCGCCCTAGCGGTGGCCGCTCCATTTCAAGGGGTCTAATACTTGACCTTGAAAACGGAGTTCGAAGTATAAACCGGTTTCATCATTGCCGCCGCTGCTGCCCACTGAGGCCAGGCCCTCGCCGGGGTTAACCCGGTCGCCGATGTGTTTGCGCAGTGCTTGGTTATTGCCATATACGGTGAGGTATTCGTCACCATGATCGAGGATGATGAGATTGCCAAAGCCGCGCAGGGAATCGGCAAATACCACCCGGCCTGCGGCTACTGCTTTGACTTCGTTACCGGCATTGCTACGAATAAACACGCCTTTCCAGGTGCTCCGTCCCTCACTTTGACGGCTGCCAAAGCTGTGGGTCACGGTGCCTTTCACCGGCATGGGTAAGCGACCTTTTAAGTCCCGGAAGCGCACACCACTGGCCGCGACAAAATTGTTACTGGTGATTTCTGTGCCGCCTTTGCCTTTTGTTTCGCTGGGGGGCGGGCGGCGCACGATGCGCGCCAAGCCTTCAATCAGCTTGGTAAGGCGAGATTCGTCTTGGCGCATGGTGTTGAATTCCTGCCGTTGGCTTTTTAGCTTGGCGGAGATTTTTTCCAGCATGGCTTTGTGACGTTGTTGCTGCTCTTGCAGCTCTGCCTGTTGCTGGCGGCTTTGGGCCTGGATATCGTTCAGTTCGGCGGCTTTGAGCTTTACCGCTTCGGCAAGGCGGGATTTTTCTTTGACGGCGGTGCGCAATCCCGACAGCCATTGCAATTTGGCTTGCGACAAGGAGCGTAAGTAATAGCTATCCCGTGCGGCTTGGTTAGGGTCGGCACCATTTAGATATTGGCTCAGACCATCGTTGCTACCGGAGCGGTATTGGCGGTGTAGCAAGTTAGCTAATTGTTTTTGTTGGGCGTCGACTTGGTATTGCAGCTGCTGGGTTTGGTGCTGGAGCTGGTAAAGATCGTTTTGCACCATAGCTTGGTGTTGCAACAAATCCCGCAGGCGATTAGAGGCCTCGGCCATGGCCTTCTCGGTTTCCCGCAAGTGGTCAGCCACCCCAGCGCGGGAGGCTTCACTATGGGCAATGTCGTTTTTCAGTGCGTCGATACGGCTCTTCAACTCTTGCAGCTGGGCCTGTTTTTGTTCTGCCGTGGGGTTATTGGCGTGCGCATCGACGCAGACGGTGAGGGCCAGTAGGCACAGACATCGTAATAGCATTAACAGCCCGTGGCCCATGCCCATGATCGCATTTTTAGACACCTCGCCGCCCCATGGTAAAAGCGCGCCCTAGGGGCGGGATGGCGGCAGAAAATGGGCAAAAACGAGTCATGAAGGCGGCAGAATCAGAATAGGAAGGGGGTAGGGCAGGGGTAAAAATGTCAATCCGAGAGCGGAAATATGATATTTTATAATACTTTGCCTGCTGATTCGAAAGTGACTGCTTAATTGCTGGCACGAATTAGCTTGTTCAGAATTTTGTAATTGAGTTGCTACACCCATGATGATTAATCAGCAGGATCATATTGAAATTGCCGCTAAGGCGTTGAAGTCTATTGCCCACCCCTTGCGCCTGAAAATTTTATGCGTATTGGGCGCTGAAGAGATTTGTGTACAAGAAATCGTCTCCGCCGTGGGCACCTCCCAAAGCAATATCTCCCAGCATCTGGCCATTTTGCGTGATAAGGGCATTTTGGTAACGCGCAAAGACTCTAACCGAGTGTTTTACCGTATTGGTGATGCACGGGTTTTGCAGCTCATCGCCATGATGCGCGAAGTGTTCTGCGACGTAGAGCACTAAGCCCCCAGTTCAGCGCCGCATGGCCCGTGGGCGGTGCGGCATGCGGTGCAGTGTGTCCTGGGCGCTAAGGTTGTGCCCTGTGCGGGGATGCACTAAGCTTCCGCCCTTTTCAGGAAACGCGTGGAGTAATCGTGACCTTAGATTTTCTGCAACATAACCTAATGTGGGTTGGGCTGGCGCTGTTTAGCGGCGGCATGGTAATCATGAGTTATATCCGTACTGGCGGCCCGTCGGTGACGCCCGTAGAAGCCACCTTGTTGATTAATCGGGAAAATGCTGCGGTTTTGGATGTGCGGGAACAAAACGAATTTGCCGCTGGCCACATTGCCCACGCCAAGCTCATCCCGGTGGGCCAACTGGAAAAGCGTTTGGGCGAGCTGGAGAGTCTGAAAGAGCAAACCCTGATCGTGAATTGTCATGCGGGCAATCGTTCTGCAACGGCATGCCAACTTCTGCGCAAAAACGGCTTCCAAAAAGTCTTCAATCTTGCAGGTGGAATTGCTGCTTGGGAACAAGCCAACCTGCCCATTACCCGGAAATAAATCATGGCCCCTGTGTTGATGTATTGCACCGCTGTTTGCCCCTACTGCGTGCGTGCCGAACAGTTGTTGAAGCGCAAAGGGGTGACTGAGATTCAAAAAATCCGTGTCGATCTGGAACCTGAACAGCGGGATGCCATGATGGCGCGCACGGGACGGCGCACGGTGCCGCAAATTTATATTGGCGAGCAGCATGTGGGTGGTTGTGATGATTTGTACGCCCTGGATGCCGCTGGCGGTTTAGATCCTTTGTTAGCTGCTTAATTTAGAAAGTACACCATGACCCAAAATACCCAGCCGGTTTTCAATATTGAAAAGATCTACGTGCGTGATTTGTCCTTGGAAATTCCGCACGCGCCGGAAATTTTCTTGGATCGCACCCAGCCCGACATCAACGTGCAATTGGGTGATGATTCCCGTCCCTTGGGCAATGACATGTACCAAGTGGAAATCAACGTCACGGTGACGGCCAAAATCGGCGAAAAGACCATGTTCCTGATCGAAGTAGCTCAGGCCGGTATTTTCCACATCGCCGGTATGACCGAAGACGATATGGAAGCGCTGATGGGTATCGTGTGCCCCAACACCCTGTTCCCCTATGCTCGTGAAGCCGTGTCGGATCTGGCCTCCCGTGCGGGTTTCCCCCCTCTGTTGTTGTCCCCGGTGAACTTCGAAGTGCTGTTCCATCAGCGCCAGCAAGCCCAGGCCAACCAAGCCGCCGGTCAATCCATCCAGTAAAAACGGGAATCAACATGGCACACCTTGGGCGTTATTCCCGTTTCGGGGCCGGAATGGCATTTGCCGCCGCATGCCTGAGCGGTGTGCCCCTGTCTTCCCAGGCGGCTGAGTTTTTTTCGGTCTCGGAACCCGCCGTGATGTACGACTCACCCTCTGACAAGGGGAAGCGCACCTATGTTGCTCTGCGCTATACCCCCTTGGAAGTGGTGGTCAAGTTGGATGCGTGGGTCAAAGTGCGGGATATGGATGGCCATATCAATTGGATACAGAAAGCCTTGCTGACCCAAACCCGCATGGTGCAGGCCAATACCTTGGCTACTGTGCGCCAATCGCCCGCTGCCACGGCGCCCGTGGCTTTTCAAGTGGAGCGTTTAGTGGCCTTGGAATTGCTGGAAGCCAATCCTCCCGGCTGGGCCAAGGTTAAGCATCGGGATGGCACAGAGGGCTACGCCCGCTTGGAGCAGCTCTGGGGCTTGTAAGCACTGCTTTTTTCCAGCCCTGAACGGGCGTTTTGACTTTGAGGGGATGCGTCCCCTCTTTTGATTTCTTATGCACACCCCTTTGAATATTGCAGTTATCGGCGCTGGTGCTTGGGGCACGGCGCTGGCCGTGGCGTTTGCCCGCCAACATGCGGTCCGTCTGTGGGGGCGGGAGCAGGATGTCATGCTCAGCATGCAGCGCGAACGGGAAAACCGCCGCTTCCTGCCGGGCTATCCGCTGCCCGAAACCTTGGTGTTGGATGTGGATTTTGCTGCCACGGTGGCGGGTGTTGATTTGGTCTTGTTGGCCACGTCCGTGTCGGGTTTGCGTCCCACGCTGGCCCGTCTGCGGGAATTGGCCGTGACTGCGCCCGTGGTGTGGGTGTGCAAGGGTTTAGAAGCCGAGTCGGGTTTATTGCCCCATCAGGTGGTGGCCCAGGAGTTGGGGGCAGAGTGGCCTTGCGCCGCGCTCACCGGCCCGAGTTTTGCCCAAGAAGTGGCGCAAGGCATGCCCACCGCCGTGACCTTGGCCGGGCACGATCTGAGTTTTACCCAGCCTTTAGCGGCTCGGCTCAATATGCCGCGCCTGCGCATTTACGCCAGCGACGATGTGGTGGGGGCGGAAGTGGGCGGTGCGGTGAAAAACGTCTTGGCCATTGCCGCTGGTATTTGTGATGGCCTCGGTTTTGGCCTCAATGCCCGCGCCGCCTTGCTCACACGGGGATTGGCCGAAATTGCCCGTTTGGGCACCGCCCTTGGGGGCCGCAAAGAAAGCTTTTTGGGCCTAGCGGGGATGGGCGACCTTATTCTGACCTGCACGGGGGATTTGTCGCGCAATCGGCGCGTGGGCCTTGCGTTGGCCGCAGGCAAAAATCTAGAGCAGATTTTGGCCGATTTGGGCCATATCGCCGAAGGCGTGAGCACCGCTCGGGAAGTGGCCGCTCTGGCCACGCGCTTGGGCATCGACATGCCCATTACCCAAGCGGTAGCGGGCATTTTGTTCCAACAACTGCCCGCCGCCCAAGCCGTGGAGCAGTTGTTAGCCCGCGATCCGAAAGTGGAATAAGCGGCTAGAGGGCTAGACCGCGCCGCTAAAACCGAGTTGGCGCCAGCCCTCAAACACGATTACCGCCACCGAGTTGGATAAATTCAGGCTGCGGCTGTCCGGCAACATGGGAATGCGCAGCCGTTGGCTTTCCGGCAGGCTGTGCAAAATATCCATCGGCAAGCCTCGGGTTTCCGGCCCGAACAGCAAGACATCGCCTTCTTGAAATTGCGCCTGCGTGTAAGGGCGGCTGGCCTTGGTGGTGAGCGCAAAAATGCGCCGCCCCTCTAAGGCCGCCAAGCATGAGGCCCAATCTTCGTGCACGCTCATGCAGGCCCGATCCCGGTAATCCATGCCCGCACGGGTCAGGCTCCGGTCGTCGATGCGAAATCCCAACGGTTTCACTAAATGCAATTGCGCGCCGCTATTGGCGCATAAGCGCATGATATTGCCGGTGTTGGGCGGGATTTCCGGTTCATAAAGGACGATGTTGAACATAATTCCTAGGCAAAAAAAACAGCAGCCCGGATTCTACTGGCAAAACAGTTATGGCGTTTAAGCCCAAGTTTGATGGTTTTTGGGGCGAAGTCCTGGCCTTGTCCTGGCCCATGGCCGCCGTATTAGCGTTCATCAGTTTTTCGTTTGCGTGGGGCCTCACGCCGCTGCTGTTTGGCGGTGATCCCCTGTTTGCGCCCATTCGCCATGGTTTGGCTTGGTTGGCCTATGGTTTGGCACTGGCGCTGGCCGTCTTGGCCCTGTGTAAATGGCACTGGCAGCGCAGCGATCACAGCGATCCCTTTGTGGATAGCCCCTTGCCACAGGTGTTCTTTCAAAGCCTGCGTTACCGCCACAAACCCCTCACGCCCCCGGCTTTATCCCCATGGACGCTGGCAACATTGCAGCAGGTGGAGTGGAAACGCTTTGAAGAACTATGCGCCGCCTACTTCCGGGAAAAAGGTTTGCTGTGCCGCATGACCCCCCCCGGCCCGGATGGCGGCATTGATATTCGCCTCTATCAAGACCCAGAACAACCCGAGCGCACCACCGCCTTGGTGCAATGCAAAGCCATGCGCCGCGTCGGCATCAAACCCATGCGCGAATTTCTGGGCGTGGTGGTCAATGAAAAACTCAGCAAGGGCTTTTTTATGACCAGCGGCGAATTTACCGACGAGAGCAAGGCCTTTGCGCACAACAATCGCCTCATTCCCATTGATGGCGCACTCATGCTTACCATGATCCTGCGCCTCCCGGAAGACGCCCAGCAGCGCCTCTTCACCCTCGCCACCGCTGGCGACTGGACGACGCCCACCTGTCCCCAATGCGGTTACAAAATGCAACGCAAAGATCCGCCCACAGGCAAACCCTTTTGGGGCTGTCCCCGCGCCCGCTGCAAAGGTCGTCTTGATATGCGTCACGAGCAGTTTTAAGCCCGCTAATCAAACAGATAGAACGCCTACTGGGCCGGGTGTCGGTGCCCGGCGTAACTCATCAGAAAAAACGCCACACCTCAAAAATTTTTTGTTTTTGTTGTCAACGCCAGCCCAAGGCCCCGCGTTATGGACGTAACGGTGAATGAACACCGATACACAAACGGAGATGAACATGGGGCGCCTGAGTAACGAATCTTTTGAAGAATTCCTGAATTCCTTGAAAAAAGCCGGTATCACCGTCACAAACGAAGAGGAACTGCGTGAACGCCTAGCCACCGCCCAAATGTGGCGCTATGCCTTCACCACCTTGGCCGCCCATGGCCGTTCCTTGGGTATCCGCTTCCAAGAACAACCGGGCCTAGACCAAGCCCAACTGCACCGCGCTTTTGCCGAATTCGATCTACCACAACGGGCCGAAGACGCCCTCGTCGCCAGCCTCCGCGCCCCCCACTAAACCGGGGCGGACAGCGAGCCGCGCCAATACGAATAAAAAAATAGCCAGGGCCTAGACCACCATCTAGGCCCTGGCTGCTTTTGGGGTAGGACGTTTATTGCAAATGTGGGGCAATGTCTTCCCAGCGTTTATCTTTGACCATCACAAAACGGCAGCGGCCTTCGGAGAGGTTGGCCCATAGATTGCCGATCAAGCGGTCATCCTTGGCGTTGTCCCAACGGTCAGCACCCTTGTATTCCACAGCAACAATTACCCCCGGTTGGCCGTCGCGTGCTGGGAGTTGACACAGAAAGTCGGGGTGAAAGCGCCCATCGGCTTTTTGCAGGAAAAACGAGCAGCCCTCCCTGTGTACCAGATTACGCACCCAAAACTGGATCAGACCTTGCTGGGCCCACATATCTAGCCGACAGGCGCACTCGAATTCCTCTTTGCTATCAAAGTTACCCATGCGTCCGTAAAAATGCTTGCGGAAATCAAAGTGGCCGAAGCGACCATCGTAATCCCGGCTGGGGGCGTAGGCCTGCGCGTGGAACTGGAAGAGGTATTGTTCTGTGACGGCGATTCGAGAGGCGGGATTGTCGCCAAACAAAGTGTGCTGATAGGCCTGTGCAATCGCATTTTTGCGTAGCTGCCGGATGCGTGCTTCTAGCACGTTCCGCATCAGGAATTTTTGTAGATTGGCACGGGCGAGGCTAAAGCCCTCTTGCTCGAGCAAGCGCATCAACCAAGCCGCAACAAATGCTTGTTTACTGGCATGGGTGAGGGTGGTTTCAGGCAGGTTACGGC
>JACCDO010046052.1_pt1 | contig 15806 bp, 6 predicted proteins | sample 7446101 | NCBI WGS metagenome assembly JACCDO01 (sample SAMN15323440, study PRJNA562643) | freshwater metagenome | isolation source: river surface water | place: USA:Blue River Watershed | collected 2017-08-16
CATCAAGCTGGATGAGTGTAATCCCGGCATATGCCAAAGCTGCCCACATTATGGAAAAATCACCAACCCGCTAGCGCTGGGTAGGGAAATCAAGGTTGATAACGAGCCTAAAGAGATTGTTTTAGAGACGCCAGAACATACACCAGAAGCTGCACCGAAAACCATAACTCGCCCTACGCCACCTAAGAACTTTAGCTACGGCGCTAACGGCGGCATCTTTATGGATAAGATGATGGACGATGAAGATGGCAAGAAAACGCGTAAGCAGGTCATGATACTTCCGTACGACTTGTTTGCCATGGACGTGCTTAATGCTAATGGTGACCATTTGGTTCACATGACAGCTATGCGCCCTGAGGGTGCGGTTGATATTCTGTTGCCACAGAAGTCTATTGTTAGTAAAGACGAAACAGTTAAGGCTTTAGCCAATCAAAACATCATTGCCTCTTTTGGGTCAGGCAACGACAAACATTTGTTTGAATACATCCGTGGCTGCGTAGAATTTATTAGCGCCAACAAAAAAGCCGTGCGTGTACCGAACAGTTGCGGTTGGCAAGAAGACGGCACGTTTGTGTACAACAGTACAGTTTTCTACCCCAACGGCAAAGAAGTCCACGTACCAACCCCAGCGCTTGAGAACATCAACGTGTCTGCTAAACCAGTTGGCACCGTAGAAAACTGGCGCAAGGTATTTAACATGCTTATTGCTAGGGGTGAGTATGAGCTCTTAGCTATGTCTTTAGTTGGTCCAGCTTCGTTGCTAATGAACTTCACCAAGTTCAACGGTTGCGTATATCACCTAGGTTCGTCTGATTCAGGTACGGGTAAATCGCTTGCACTAGAAATGGCGGCTAGCTTCTTCGGGCATCCTGAGAAATATCGTGTAACACAGAGTACATCTATTGTTGCATCGCAACAACGTCAAGGCTTGCTAAACAGTTTGCCGTTCATTATTGACGAGACAACTAGCAAGAGCCGTGATGACTTTGAGTGGTTGCCTGAGTTCCTCCTTGACTTGACTCAAGGTAAGGGCAAAGACCGCATGAAGCAGGGGTCTAACGAAGAGCGTATCAATACAACTACATGGAAGCTATTGGTTCTTCTATCATCTAATACGCACGTTATGGATTTCTTATCGGGGTCACGTAAACACGCGTCACAGGGTGAAATGTTCCGATTGCTTGAGCTTAAGCTTAACAAGAAATTGTATTGGTCACCTCAAGAAGAATCCACGCTTGGTTTGCTCAAGGAAAATTATGGTGCGGTGGGTCAAGAACTTATCCGCTGGCTTGTAGCTAATCGTGAAACAGCACAGCGCTTGCTCAAGCAAAACCAAGAGAAAATCAAGGAAGAGTTTGAGTCAAACGCTGATGAACGCTACTGGACTGCAGGTAACGCCTGTATCGTCACTATTATGCAAATCCTTGGCAAAGACCACGCTAACTTAATCGACTTCCCCATCGTGCCAATCGTAGAAGTTTTACGTAAGATGGTGCATAATGCTCGCGGTATTATCTACGGCAGCAAGCGCTCACCTGAGGATATTCTTAACGCGTATACACGCGAATACTACGGCAACTTTGTGGTTATTAAGAAGGCGGGTGATGGTAAGTTAAGCGCTGCTCTCGGGGGTGGTACGGAGATTGACCAGTCTCTAGCCCGTAAAGATATTGCAGGACGTGTTGAGCACAACATTACACCTAACCATATTGACTACTATATTGAAGAGAATTTGCTAAAAGCGCACTGCGTGGCACATAGCTACGGGTATTCCGACCTACAGGAAGGCTTGGCAAAAATACCGACATATAAAGTCAAATACATGCGTAAGGATATGTTATCTAAAACACGCGGTCCTTCTATGCGAGTAAGAGTCATGGTAATCACAAGACCAATAACACCTGACGATAATGAGGAAGATTAAAGTGTTTTACCCGTGGAATGTTTCAGCTAAGCATGAGAGCTTTTTTGTGCCGACGCTGAAACTTGAAGAAACAAAACTAGAAGGGCTAAAAGCAGCCCTTCATCAAGGAATTATCGGCAAAGCCGAATTTGGTACCGTTGGCGGTAAGCTAGGGGTACGTTTTACTCGCGTGCGCTAGAGAACTCTTTTGCCAATTCAATCTTGGCTTGACGGATTTCATCTAGCGCTTCGCGCTTCTCTTTACCTGATATACCAGTAGCAGACCTAATCGCACGTTCTTGTTTAGTTAGCACGCCCATCTGTTGACGGAACTTACCAGCCATAGAAGACATAGCCATAACATCTGCGTTAGCATCTAGATACCCCTGCGCTTCGCTTTCACGACCTTCTTCAAGCATCTTGTTGTAAGTCTGCTTAGCGGTGATAACGTCCTTCATGTCAGCGTAAGCCTTATTGATAAGACCACCCGCATCCTTAGGCTGGAAGAAAGTACCAATTAATGGTGTTTCGCTACCAATGAAGCTACGGGTATCAGGCTTCTCACCACCTTCATCCTTACGTAGAATTGGGTTAGCCATAGAAGCAATAGCCAACGGCAACGAACCTGTGTAGCCCCTAATCAAATACTCAATCTTAGTCGGAGATATGTTTAACATACCACCAATAGACTTGGCAATCTCAGTTGTGCGCTCGTTATAACGCTCGCCTGGCTCATACTGCAGCATACGTGCACTCTCGATATCTCTGCCTGTGTAGAACGAGTAGTTAGCTGCGACTTCTACAATAGGTTTCACAGCGCTTGGGCTGATGTTTGGTACGTTATTCCATGCCATCTTAGCAATAGCTGCCATAGTGTCTTTGGCTTTTGCATCACCAAAAATTGTATTGACAAGCGCCTCAGGCACAGCCTTAAACAATAGACCAACTTCAAACGGAATAGGTACCTTGATATGCTCTTCGCCAAACGGATTCGGGAAGAACCAGTTACTGTATTTCTCATCGTCGTTGGCATTTTGATATGACTCGTCATCCTGCATAAGAGCCGCGTAGATAACTGTAAACGCAGCCATCATGCCAGCACGTTCCATCATCTTTTTCTTAATATTGAGCTTCTCGTTAAACGGCATGTTACCTCTCCATGCCTTAGCCAAAACGTTCAGACCTTGAATCTGCGCATTCATGAACGGCACCATCATGGATAGCTGGAACAAGCTAGGAGAAATACCACGCTTACTAAAGTTCATGGACTCAAGCGTAGCCAAAGTAGCTTCCATGTCAGACAAGCCCTGCTTAATGTAGTTGTTATACATAACCACGCGTGTTGATGCGTCACCCTGTATAGACAATGCGTCTAACTGAGCCATGCGGTAATCCCAACCCTTGTCTCCTGAGAGTAAGTCATTAAGGATTTTCTGCATGTCTTCTGCAGTACCAGTCAATGTTTGACCGCCTAAAATACCGCTACGACGTAGCAAAGTTTCACCTTCGCTCTTACCGCGCCACATATTAGCAATTTCTTTAATTGAGCTAGTAACAGGCACGGTGTCCACACCCGCAACAAACGCCGCGTTTAGTGGGTCACGAATTAACTGACGTAAAGTGTAGGCTGGGTTACGCGTAATACTTTTACGGAAGAAGCTACTAAACCCACCCATAATTTTAACAACCTCAGGCAACGAAGTGTTAACACCTTGCAGACCTTTAACCAATAATTCTGTTGGAATATCTGTAGTTTTTGTGTCAACTTCCGCCCAGTGATTTTCACCGTCAACTTTGAAGTGAATGACGTTAGGCCCAGCAGGCCCGTTTCCTTTATGAATGCCTGTATCTTTCTTGCTGTCAGGGTCAGTTTTAAGCATACCCAAGCTAGCCAATGAATTAGCCACTTCTTTAGTTGCCATGTTGCGCAGCGCCATATCAGTAAGCATAGACGTGTTTTGCAACGAGCTGGTAAAGATATCAAGAATAGGCTGGTCGCCACCAATTAACTCATGTAAGTATGGTTGGTCAACTAAGTTACCAATCTTAATAGCGGGTGCGCCACCAATTTCAAGGAAAACTTCTTTGGTGTTTGGACGTTGACGATAGAACGGTATAAAGTTCTTGTTCTTCAACATAGCTTCGGCGTCTTTCTTATTGATGGCGCCTGCCTTAACAGCAAAGTTAATTAAACCTTCGTTGTACTTAGCATAAATATCAGACGCTTCCTTAAAGGCTGCAGCTGTTTGTTTATCAGAAGCAACATTACGTTCTACCTCATCAAGCATTTGTTGAGTAATTTTGCCTGAAAAATCAAGTTTGTTTAAGCCAACAGTCTTAGCACGTTGTGCTGCCATCCATAAAGTAAACACACGTTTTGTAGCTTCGGTGTTACCTACACGGGCTTTAGTTAATGCCTTAACCATATCAGGTAAATTAGCGCCCTCAATACTGCGAATCATAAACCCTTTGCCATCTTTAGCTGGAACAATATCAAGCGGTCCGTTAGATGCGACTTCAGAAACAAACGACATGCGCTGTCCGTGCATACGCAAGTAATACATCATCTGCGTAGCTTTAAGGGAGTCTGCCATTTTTTTAGCAACTGCTTGTACAGGGGCAAACTGGTCAACATAATTAGTTTCAAAAATCAAACCACTAACTTCGCCAAGTATTCTATTTAAGAACGGCTTTTGCTCAGCAATAATTCCTTTAGTTGAGTTAAGAGCCCCCGTAAACAAGTCGTTAGCAACAGGCGCCTCAGTACGGAATAGAATCCTGCCGTCGCTTACATAAGCGCCTGGTGTAATAGAGTCAAAGTTCTTACGTGCGTCACGCAATAGTTTGTATATATCACTAGTTGATATGTCTAAATCAACGCCCATCTTACGTAACGCGGCACGAAGAGCGCCTACCATAGCTTTAATAAAATCACCAGCTTTAGCCAAGAACACTTTAGTAGGTCTTGTTTCTTCAACGTGAGCAATAAGTTCTCGTACAGCAAGGTCTTGGGCTTCTTCTTTGGTTTTGCCAGACTGAATGGCAGACATGTATGTGGCCATAGCGTCATCACGAACACCTAACTTGTCAGCTAAAGCCATGACTCCGCCCTCTTGGGACATAATCTTCTTAGCCAAAGCTCGCATACCGGCTTCACCTAGCAAACCTTCAACGCCAACGTGACCAATAAGTTCGTGGGCAATTGTCTTTTCAGCATCTTTAATGCTTGTGTGGTTGCCTGCAACAATAACAACTAGACCATTCTCGTTAACCCAGCCCCTAACTTCTGTTGGGTTTTGTCCATTCTGACGAATAATCTTTGCCATGCCGTCAGTAATTTTGTTAACAACAAGGATTTTTAAACCCTTAGGCATTTTAATTTTGCTAAGCAGATTGTTTACTTGAGTACGACTTAATGGCGTGCCGGCTTCAACTTTTTCTTCACGCGTTTTAAATCCACGCTCCATACCATCAAGTACGTTCAAGTAGTCTGAACGACTAACACCTGCTTCAGCGGCTTCAATCTCTGCATACTCACGACGTGTTGCTTCTTTGGCGATACTTTCTTTAGGTGTAATTTCTCTCTTAACACCTGTTTTCAAAGGAGTTGCGCGTGCAGTTTTTAACGGCGCATCTTCAGCCGCTCTTAAAGATTTTTCTACATCAGTGCCTAAAGCCTTAATCTCACGGTACTCTTTAGTTAAGGTATTTACTTTCTCGCCAAGCTTGTTTTTAGTAGCGGCTTGTTTTAACGCAGACAATTTAGCTTTAAGTTCTTTAATTTTGCTAGGTGTTTTAGCAAGACCCAAAGCTTTAGTTGTAGCCGCAATTTCTCTGTTTTGCGCAACAACAGCATCTTTAGCTTTTTCAAGATTGTCTTTTGCTTCGGCTTCTTTTTCTTTTAAGTTTTCAATAGTTATGCGATTTACAGGTCTAGTAACAGTTTTTGTTACAGGCCTAGTAATAGTTTTTGTTACGGTTTTTTCTGCAGTTTGTTTTTGAGGCGCGCGCTCCATGAAGTCGCCACGTTTAACAAAACCTTTTTTCTTGTAGAAATCTTCTAGTTGTTTTAAAGACAACGCGTCTTTATTAACATCTTGACCTGGTTCTGGTTTAGCTATTAAAAACAAAGTTTTATTGTTTTTGTCAGCATAGTTTATTACGGCGTCCATTAACGCCCCAGCCATGCCTTTTCTACGATAGCTTATTGCTGGAAGTTCTTTAAACTTTGTGTTTTTCTTAAGAGCTTCATCGCTTAATTGTTTAGCAGATAAAACGTTTAAGTTATGTACAAAAAGTTTTCCATCCATTGAACCTTTTTTAAACGGAAAATCTTTGTAGAATTGGTCGTATACGTTTATGCTCTCGCCAATTCTACTGCCAGAAGTTGTTTCGTTACCTTTTTTAATTTCAGTAACCGACACAAAGCCGACGTTTTTACCATTTTCGCCAGGCGTTATGTATTTGGCAACATATTGCCCTAGCATTTTGCCTGGGGTAACTTTATCTTTAAAGGTAACGCCCTCTATTTTCTTGGGCTTAAACGCAGAAACCTTTTCTTTTACAGTTACTGTTTCTGTTTCTGTTACTGTCTCTGTTACCGTTTCTTCTGTCTTGTATTTAGACGGAATAATCACATCACTTGGTTTACCAAGAGCCGCGTCAAGCTCTTTATCAGTCATTGTGATGTAGTCATAGCCAGTAGTCTGACCTTTAGCAAAACGCACACCTTTTTTCCTAGACTCACGTTTTACTGGGGACGCTGGAATAGAAGCAGCTTGTACAACAGTTTGTAACAACGGCTGAATCTCACGATTAATTTCTTGAGTTAAAGCACCAATCTGTTGACCTAGCTTAGTGTAGGTAGGCGTTCCGGGTTTGTGCTGCTCTTGCTGTTTTTCTAATTTGCGTTTTTCTGCACGAAGTGCTTTTGTATTTACGCCTTTACTAAAAGCGCGAGTCTGCACAGTAAAACGACGAATAACAGGTAACTGCTCAAGCGCTTCTTTAGACTGCTGCTCTTCAACACGTTTAGTAGCAATCTTTTGTTTCATTACAACATCGGCTTGTGCGTCTGCAACGGCTGTTTCGGCACGGGCTTTTTCAAGCTGTTCTCTTACTTTTTTAGCTGCCGGCGTGCCTTGGTTAGCATACTGGCGTTCCATCTTGGCAAGAACCTTTTTCTCGTCCTTAATGTTACGTACCTGTAAGTCTTCAATTTTTGATTGAATGTAGTCAATTGAAGCGTTGCGCTCTTCTACTTGGGAGTCGTAAGTAGCTAAAGCTGCGGCAAGCTCTTCAGCTTTTTTACGGTTTTGCTCATCAAGCTTGGCTTGTAACGCCTGTATTTTGTCATTAAGTTTTTTGTATTCAGGCGTGTATTGTTTAAACGCGTACTTTTTAAGCTCACGCTTTAATTCTTGAATTTTAGGAGTGGTACCAGTGGCAAGCTCTTTTATAGCATCGTCAAGTGCGCTAGCAATTGTTCTACGTCCTTGCCACATTTGAGAGGCATTCCATCTATAAGTAGCAACTACCTCATCAATGTTGTTAAGCTCATTTACCAACTCACGCTGTGCTTTTAATACAGCCAAAGAAGGGGCTTTAGCCATACGCTCAGTAATATCGGCGTCTTTCTTCTCTAACAGACCAAGCTTCTCACGCAACTTGTAGACTTCAACAGAGCCCAAGAAACGCATAAAGTTCTGTGGTGTAGCACGGATAGTTGCCAAAGTCTCTGGGAATAACTCGCCTTGTAGGCGGCTAATACCGCCTTCTTTAGGCGGTTTGGCTTCGGCTTCTTCTTTAGCAACGGCTTCTTTAGTTTCGGCTGCTTTGGTTTTCTCAATCTCTTCAAGATACAAAGCAGCACTGCGCTTATTAGACGCCGTATCAATAATCCGGTTCTTAAGGTCTTTAATTAAGTTTGCATCAGGCTTAGCCGCATTTTGTGCTTGGTAAAGCTCTGTCTTTAATTTTTGTACTTCTTTAGTCTTTGGCAACAGCTTGTTAAGCCCGGCAATAGGGTCACGCTCTTGTACAAGCTTGCCTTCATCAATAGCCGATGCTTTTTGAATTTTGCCTCTACCAACTGAAGCAGCATCTATTGCTTCATCAATATCTTCTCTAATAACGTCAAACGCGCGCTTTAGGTTAGCAAGTGGGCGCTCGCTAAGGTCACGAGGGTCAATAGTAATTTTGCCAAGACGCTCTTCAACAAATGCGGATAAACCTTCACCTGTAATGTCACGGCGTAGCTTTTGCTCAAGAACTGCTTCACGCTCTTCTAGCTGGGCTTTTCTCTCAGCAAAGAACGGCATGTCTGGCAATCTTGAAATGCTCTTCTGCGCAGCTGCAACGTCTTCAGGAGTTTGTGCGGTAGCTAAACGTTCTTGTGCTTTTTTACCGTTTGGCGTATTAAGGATGTCTTTAATACGGGTGTTAACTTTTACTAGCTCGGCGCGTACGGCATTAAGTTCTTTCTGACGTCTTTCATAGGCCTGCTGATTAGGGCGACCACGGGTAATAAGGCGTGGCTCAATCGCAACGCCCAACGTATCAATAATCTCTTTTTTAGGTAGGGCAGGAATACGGTTAACTAATTCAGCCAAGTTAGCATCAATACGTGACGCTATTTTAAAGGCAGCATCTGTAGTTAATTGCTCTAAACCTGCGGCAGCACGACGGGCAGACGCTTCACGAAGCGCGCTTCTAATAATAACTCCGCGTAAACCTTCAATCTTTTTGTTTAATAGCTCAGGGGTATTAGCAATATCTTCCTTAATACCTTTACTTATATTGAAAAGAGTTTGTACCAATTCAGATAGGCTGCTATCTTTAGCAACTTTAACTTTATCTGCAAAACGGTTGTATCTTACAGACGGTAGACCTTTTGGCATCTCATACAAAGACTGTGGGACTCTATCCGCAGTCGGTATTTTTCCGCCTAACTCTTCCTCATCAATACGTTGCTGAGTGGCAAGAATCGAGTCTTCAATAATTGCAAGCTTTTTACCTGCTTCAGTAAACGCCGTTGTCGGTACGGCTTTTTTACCACCTTCAAACTTAATTTTTTTTGCTTCTAGATATGCCTGTTCATCAACCGCTTTAGTTAACTCTGGGTTGTTTCTTAATAACTCGCGCTTATCAGCCTCAAGCTCAGCCATGTGACTTCGTAATTGACCAAGAGGCATTAACTTAATTTGCTGAATTGCTTTTCTCTCAGGCTCAGGCAAGTCCTCACGCAACAAGTCCATGGTTTCATCCATGCGCTTCTCTTGCTCTGTTCTACGAGCAACACCAAACATATCAGGGCGTGTCTCTTCAAGGGCTCTGGCTTCGGCTGTCTCACGACGCTCAGCTTCTGGGTATGCAAACCCTTGCTTGGTCGTTTCAAATAGCGATGGTTGCTCGCCTACATACTGGCCTTGCAACTCTTTAACCTGAGCAACTAACTTACCCAAAGACTCCAAATCGCCAGACTCACGCGCCTTATCAATGGCTTTGAGTTTGTCGGCAATCTGTTCCTTAATCTTTTTACCGTCAGGCATCTTAGCCACTTCCTGGTATGCAGGTAGGCTGGCTTTTAATTCTGCGGACTTGTCACCAAGCGCTTGCAGAGTGGTGTTTATCTCTGCAATACGGTCATCATTCTTTTCTTTTTCTGCAGTCTTAAGTTCTTTTTGCAAGTCCTTAATTTGCTTGTCATTATCTTTAATCTGCTTCTCAATGGCAGCAGGCGACAAACTGTTTAAGCCGTCTTGAATCTGTTTAGCACGGTTGGTAATTTCTGTAAGTTTAAATAAGTCAGACTCTTTCTGCGCCTGTTCACGTAGGCGGTCTAGCTCATTGGTAAACGTGTTGCGCTGAGACACGATGTCTCTACGCATAGACTCAATCTGCTGCTCATCATACCCAAACTTAGGTTGATTCTCGGCAGCAATTCTAGCCATTTCATCCATGGCTTCTTTATTGAGCTTCTCTTCCTCATCAGCCTTAGCCTTCTCTTCAGCAAGGCGTGTTTGTTCAGCTTGCTCTTCGGCTCTAATTTTTCCTCTGGCGCCAGACCTATCAAACGTACGACCAGCAGCACCAAGCGGGGCACCAACCAAGCCAGCCTGATATGCAGCCTCGCCATATTCAGCAAGCGCATCTTTTGAAGTTAGAGGTAAGCCAGCCTGAGCACGCTCAAGCATCTGTTGTGTAATCTCTGTTGGAATTTCAGCGGCTGCACCTATTGCCAAGCCTTTACCAATAGCGCCAAGCTCCATGTTCTTGATGGATGGCAATAGTCTTTCTTTAGCAAGCTTCTCGGCGGCTTCTGTACCACCGCGCATTAACAGCTGTTCTACCTCAGGGCCAAACACCTTACCAGCAACACGACCGCCCAACGGAATAAACGTAGCTGCAACATCCAAGGCAGTTTGCGGTATCGCCGCGGCAAGTGCTTTACCACGACTAATATCTATAGGTTTACCAGCTTCTTGTTGCTCAGCCGCTTGACGCTCAACGTTGCTACCAAACGCTTGTAGTACAGAAGGGGCAAAGGCGCCAAGACCAGCGCCAATTGCTTTACCGTAAATGCCAGGAAGAGGTAGTCTTGCACCCGCTTTTGCGCCGGCATACATTCCTGCTAAGTTAGTTGCTTGTTCTGCTAAAGCCAAAGGTACTTGACGAGTTACCTCACCAATCGCACCAGTAACGCCACGTTCTTCGTAGGCTTTCTTTAATGGCTCAAGACCAACTTGCTCTGCGTATTTTTCTGAAAGCGCTTGACTACGGGCTAAACCTTTTTTAGCGCCTTCGTCTGGGGATACAAGAGCTTCAAGACCTGTGCGTGTTGCACCAAGGGTTGACTCAAAGCCTTTGCCTAGAGCAGCGCCTAGGCCTTTTTTCTGTTGTGGTTCGTCTAATAAATTGGGGAACTTTATCAGAGCGGCTTCATACGCCTCGTCAGGTGACATCCCCTCAGGGACTTTAATATATTTACCGTTAGGAAGTTGTATGTATGCCATGGCTCACAATTTTTAAGTTACCCCAAGGCGTAGAAGTTATCCTTCAGTAGGGTCAAATACAGAAGCGCCTTTAGGTAGAGACTGTACCATATTAAAACGCCCACCGCCAAGGTCTCCACCAGATAAATCTGCATATTGTTTAGTTAGCGGATTACTTATCTTTAGCTCACGAGCGCGGTTACGTAAGAACGTATCAAACTCAGCTTGATTCTTTTTGGTAAGCACAGGGAATTTCTGCTTGGCTTCATTAAGTGCTTGCTTGTCAGCATTTTGCAATGCCAAAGATACTTTACCCATGTTGCCAGCTTCACTCATGATAGCGTTGCGTTTGTTGTAAACATCAAGCATACCCATCTGATACCTGTTCTGATTTGCAAGTTGCGCATACTGCATGGCAAGTTGCATATCACCTTTTTCAGCGGCTTCACGAGCTTTGGCAATATTGAAACCGTACTGGTCTGCAGCATCTTCAAGTTGATTTTGCTCTGCACGGGCTGCGGCAAGAGTAGAAGCTGTTTTAGAACCAAACTTACCACCAGCTTCGGCTAGATTACGACTGCCCAACAAAGCAGAAGACGCATCTAAAAGAACTTGACTTTGCAAATCTTTTTTAACACCCTCTACTCGAGCACGTTTCTTATCTTCCAAGCCTTCGTACTTAGCCAAGTAGTCGGTTGTACGCTTATTCATCAGGTCTTCATAGGTGGGCATCCCGCCCATACCGGAAGTATCTACGCCAGGACCTTTACCGTCGGGTTTAACATTAAGTTTGGCGTCAGGTTTAGCGTCTGGTTTGGCATCAGGTTTTGGAGCGTTAGGGTCAACCGCAGCTTTAGGGAAGTTTCGCTCATTCTCTTCTTTTTGCATTTGCTCATAGAAGCTAAGCGGTTTTTCTTTTCTCTCGTACTGCCCATGCGTTCCTTGCATTGCAGTAGCGTCATCTTGAAACTCAGAGGCAGTACCTGTATCAGTGTCCACAAGCCCTTGCACTAAATCGTAGCCTGTCAAAGCAGCGCCAGCGATAGGTAGTCTGCGCCCTAAGGCTTTAAGAATCCCAGTTTTAGGAATCTTTTTAGTAGGGTCTTCGTATAACGCCAACGGATATTGAGGCATTCTTGCCACGCCACGCGGGTCAACTGTAATTGGACCGCCGCCAGGATAAAATCGTGGCACTTCGCCACCGTCACCAAACGCAACAATGCCGCCACCAGCCATATCAACCGAATTCATGTTAGGCGCTGGTAGAGAAGCCAAGCCGCCTTCTTCGTACATCAAACCACCACCAGCGGCCATTTGAGGCATCTGCATCATTTCAGGCATCTGCTCAGCAGCTTCTGCCATCATCAACTTATCTTTAATGCTAGGCTGTCTTGCCTGCGCCATAGCTTGAGCGCCTTTAACAGCATTACGTAAACTACGGCGACCCATAGCTTCAGCCATGGCAACATATTGTGGAACAGCCATACTCTTACCGGCTAGGATGTCAGACAATTCCCCATCAGAAAGCTTCTTAGCCAAAGCCATAATTTCGCCAATAGACTCTGGCGATTTTCCACGAGGCTGAGTGGCAGGCTGCCCAATACTAGCAAGCCCTGCTTGTTGAGGACCTTTCATACCCATGTTCATTGATGGTGTCATTTCTGTTCCTTAACTTCCAAATGCTTTGTATAAACCGGCTGCGCCTAAGCCAAGACCCATAGCTTGTTGAGCAATACCTGGCTGAGCCTGATACTGCTGAGTAGTTGTTTGTTGCAAAGGCAATCCACGTAGTAAGGCGTTCATCATACCCAACTGCATAAATGGATATTGTTGCTGTGTAGCGTAATCTTGAATAGCTTGATTAATCTTGTTCTGTTCAAGAGCTTGTTGTTGAGCGCCCATCTGTGACTGCAAGTTAATCGCATTAATGTCAGCAGCTTGTTGCTGAGAACCTAAACCGCCTAATGTAGCGGCAGCCTGACCTGCACCAGCATAGCCTGCTTGTTGTGCGCCAACGCCTTGTAAACCTTGAGCTGTACCAGCCAAGCCTTGTTGGATACCTTGTAGACCTGTTTGAATACCTTGTAAACCTAAATTAGCGCCAAACTGCTGCGTCTGCATCGCTCTATCAAACGCTGACTGAGACCCTTGAGCCTGAATGTTAGATAGGTTAGACAGTAAATTCTTTTCACGCTCACCTTGCATAAGTGCTTGACGAGCACCGCCATAAGTACCTTGACGGGCTGAACCTAGATTAGCTTGTTGTTGGGCAATCTGCGCTTCTCTTACAGCATTTGTTTTGGCAATATCAGTAACCGCCTGTTGGTACGGGCTCATATATTGAGCTACCGCATTAGGGTTAGTTACTTGACTAGCAAACTGTTGACCCGCACCAAATGCCGGAGCAGCGGCAGCCATACCGGTTGCACCAAGACCTGCGCCCATAGAGCCATACATACCTGCTTGACCGGCAGTTCCCAACTGACCTAGACCGGCCGCACCGGCTAAACCAGTAGCCGCACCGAACTGACCAGGAGTTTGCATTTGCCCAGCAGCTTGCTGAGCCTGTGTTTGGAGCGGGGAGAAACCAGCAAAGTAGTTATTAACATCTGAACTGTATGGTTGATATGGACGGAAGGACGTCATATCGTCGTTGTAAATCTGCTTCTGCCCAGACTCCAACATGTTCTCTACATAAGGCTTGGCATACTCTGGGATGTTTGATGTTTGCGTAGTGCTTTGAGTTGGCCCACCGCCACCGCCACCACCATAGATACGACCGCCACCCAGCTTATGCTGCGTAGCGGAATCGCCTAATGTTTCACCTAGAGCGTATAGCTCGCGTCTTGAGTAACTTCTCATATCTTTGCCTCTACAATAATGTAGCGTTCTTTAAATCCATAGCGACTCCACAAACGTGCAATCGACTCTCTAGCGGCGCCTTGGATTTTGGTGGCTCCGAAACCTTTTAAAACTTCACACAACTGTGCGTATGTGTCTTTGTTACTAATTAACTTGCCGCCAATAGCCGTCACAAAAGCAATCCGGTCGTTAGGCATGTTAATAAAATTAACTGAAGCTGCGCCATGTACAACCTGTTCTTCATCAACTGCTACCAATAATAGCCAACTACCTTGCGCTAGTAAAGCTTTTGCTTGGTCTTTTGTGTAATCGTCTTCACCCCATTTTAAAGCTTCTTCTAGAAACTCTTCAACCAAAGGCCATGCTTGGTGAAATGCATTCACTGGAACAGGCTTAATGGTTAAATTCATGCTGGCATGGCTTTATTTGGGTTAATTGCGGGGGCTTGCTTTTTCTTACCAGTACGTGCTTGTCTTACCTTGTCCATCATGGCGTATAGCTTCTTAGCACCAGCGTCAGTAGAGCCGTTGCCGAGATGAGAAACCACATCCGCAGGAACAACAAATTCTCCATCAGCAAGACGAGCAGGCTGCTTACGACCAATAACGGCAGGGATAGAATCAGACATACCGTCACCAGGACCTTTGAGCATACGCCCACCATCTGAATAGCTGCCTAGTGAGGCAATACCACCGGCAGCCATACCGCCACCATCGCCCATAGGCTCGTCATCATAAGCTCCGCCTTGCGCCAACATAATGTCGCCAATACCACCACCGCCTGCAGCATAAACAGGTCTGTAATATGGGTTAGGCTGCACAGGACCCTGTGCACGGAAATTAGGTGAAATACGCGCTAAACGGCTTTTTTCTTCTTCTGTAACTGGTATATCTTGATTTCCAAGAGCAGACACCAAGGCAGTACCACCAAGAACAGTGCCAACTTTACCCGCCGTGCTCATATCACCAAAAAAGCCTTTACTAGCTGCTGCATCTGGTGCTGCTGGAGCTGCCGGTGTTGCTGGGGCTGGAGGAGCCATTGAATAAGACTGCGGTTGCGCATTTAAGATAGAACTAGCTGTATCTCTAGCGCCATATGTTGTAGCTTGAATTGGGGTGTTTGCATTTACGCCATAGCTTGCTGGAACACTGCCTCCTCCAGCTGGGGGTTTTATTCCAGCCAATGGGTCAATTGCTGAGCCTTTTTGTGGGTTAAGGCTTAATGCCTGCGTACCCACTTGAGTAGATTGCGTTAACCCAGCGTTAGGGTCAATTCCTACAGCTGCATTAGGGTTTATACCAGTGCCGGCAACAGTCTCTGCACCGCCACCATAAGCACCCATACCACCACTAAGAGCACCGCCAAGACCACCCATAAGAGCGCCTTTCCCTACGTCTTGACCTTGAATAGCTGCACCTGCACCGCCAATTAAAGCGCCTGCTCCAGCTCCTGCCAAGATACCAGCAGATGTAGAGCCCAAACCAGCACTCATAAGCATCGGTGCAGCTGCACCAGCAGTAAAGTAAGTAGCAGCGCCCATGGCTAGCATAGGCAAAATGTCTTCTAAGAAACCAGCTTCAGGCAAACCTGTCTCAGGGTTAATTGTTAACGAACCACCTTTGGCTTTAGCAATAGCTTGCAGACCTTGAAGTTCGCGTGGGGACACATGCAGTAGTTTTTTATCTCTACCACGCCCTTTAGATTCTAGGTGTTGTGCTGCTAGTTGTAGGCTCATTTATGCCCCGCTGGGTTAATTATGTTGAATATTATCATGCCGTAAGCGCCGATACAAATGTTATTGAACCAATAACTGAAGGTACAGCTGGTCGTGCATAAGGGCTTGTTTGGGCGGTGTCATGAAATATGTAAACACCGTCTATTGGGCCGGTCGGGTTATACGCTAAATCGGTAGCCCACCAAAGCTCAACCTCGTCACCTGCTTCTACACTAAAAACAACTTCTGAGTACCCACAATTAAAAGAAGGCACCCCCGCACTTTTACGGGCTTGCAGTGTAAATATAGTAGAAGAGTTAACTACATTTACGCC
>JACCDO010239595.1_pt1 | contig 15806 bp, 14 predicted proteins | sample 7446101 | NCBI WGS metagenome assembly JACCDO01 (sample SAMN15323440, study PRJNA562643) | freshwater metagenome | isolation source: river surface water | place: USA:Blue River Watershed | collected 2017-08-16
ACGACGGTGTTGAATTTCTTGCGATAAGAAATCTATTAGCAGAAAAAATCACAAACTCTGGTTACCAGTACATAGAACTACCGGTTTATGAAGACACAAATTTGTATGTTCGAGGTGTGGGCGAGTCAACAGATGTTGTCAGCAAAGAAATGTTTACATTCAGCGATCGAGGTGATCGGTCTATAACTTTAAGGCCAGAAGGAACCGCTGGTGTCATGCGAGCGGTAATCGAGCACGGATTAGATCGTGGTCAACTGCCAGTCAAACTTTGGTATGCCGGACCTTTTTTTCGTGCGGAACGGCCTCAAGCTGGTAGGTATCGTCAATTACAACAAATTGGCATTGAAGCAATCGGGTCGGATGATCCAGCACTTGATGCAGAAGTAATCGCCATTGCATACAAAGGGTTCAAGCAAGTTGGATTAAAGGGTTTTTCCTTGAAGTTAACTTCACTGGGTTGTGCAACCTGTAGACCACCATACCGAAAACTTCTCCAAGAATTCTTGTCAGGATTGAATCTTGATGAGGTGACCCAAAATCGCGCCAAAATAAATCCATTAAGAGTGTTGGACGACAAGCGTGATGATATTCAAGGTCAACTCGCTGATGCACCATTGCAAGTAAATCACTTGTGTGTTGCATGCCAAAAGCATTATGACGATGTTCGAACTTACCTAAAGCTGCAAAATGTTGAATGGACCGAAGCGCCACGAATGGTCCGCGGGTTGGATTACTACACAAGAACCACTTTTGAATTCGACCATCCTCAACTCGGTGCCCAATCAGGCATTGGCGGTGGTGGACGCTATGACGGTTTGATGTCTGAGCTCGGTGGGCAAAACCTGAGTGGTATCGGTTTTGGCCTTGGCGTTGACAGAACTTTGCTTGCTGCCCGAGCAGAGGGTCTAGATGTGGGTGAAAAATCGGTCGCAGATGTGTATTTAATTCCTCTTGGAGAGGATGCAAAGTCATTTGTGGTTTCAACCATTTCATCGCTAAGAGATTCTGGAGTTCGTGCCGATATGGCTTTTGGTGAACGTGGATTAAAAGGTGCAATGAAAGCTGCAGACAAATTAGCGGCTAAAACAGTCATTGTGGTTGGCGATGGTGAAATAGCTTCAGGAAACTTAAGCATAAAAAGAATGTCAGACGGTCAAATAGTTGAGTCGTCAATTCAAGATTTAAGAAACAACATTAAAAAGCTAATTGAGGAGAAGTAGTGCTACGTACACATAACGCAGGAACTTTACGTGCAAAAGATGTCGGAACAACCGTAACTCTTGCTGGATGGGTAGCTCGCCGCCGTGACCATGGCGGTGTTGCATTTATCGATCTGCGAGATGCATCTGGAGTGGTGCAGGTTGTGGTTCGTGACGAAAAAACCGCACATATTCTCCGAAGCGAATTTTGCGTCAAAGTTGTTGGGGAAGTTTCGACTCGCCCAGCTGGTAACGAAAATCCAGAACTTCCAACCGGTGCAATCGAAATTTTGGCTGATGTGGTGGATGTACTTAGCGAATCCGCGCCCCTACCTTTCCCAATAGATGATCATCTAGAAGTTGGTGACGAGACCAGACTTAAGTGGCGATATTTGGATTTGCGCAGATCTGGTCCAGCAGCAGCACTTCGTTTGCGCAGCAAAGTGAACCAAATCGCACGTGATGTGTTGTTGGCCCAGGACTTCGTTGAGATCGAAACCCCAACTTTGACTCGGTCAACTCCGGAAGGTGCGCGCGATTTCTTGGTTCCAGTTCGCCTAAAGCCAGGTAGTTGGTATGCGCTTCCGCAAAGTCCACAACTTTTCAAGCAACTATTGATGGTTGCAGGCATGGAACGCTATTTTCAAATAGCCCGCTGCTATCGAGACGAAGATTTCCGAGCTGATCGTCAACCTGAATTTACTCAACTCGATATCGAAATGTCCTTCATCGAACAAGAAGATATTTTGAATCTCGGTGAGCAGTTGGTTCGCGCGTTATGGAAAGGCGCGATCGACCACACGATTGGTGATATTCCGCGGATGACTTACAACGACGCTATGCGCTTGTATGGAACAGACAAACCAGATCTTCGATTTGGTTTAGAACTTGTCGATCTCACCGATTATTTTTCAAAAACCGAGTTCCGAGTTTTTCAGGCGGAACATGTTGGAGCAGTAGTAATGCCAGGTGGTGCAGATCAGCCAAGACGAACATTTGATGCCTGGCAAGAATGGGCTAAACAACGTGGTGCAAAAGGTTTGGCTTATGTCACATTCGGCGAAGATGGTGAACTGGGCGGACCAGTTGCGAAGAATTTAAGCGACGTCGAACGCGATGGCTTAGCAAACGCCACGGGCGCAAAAGCCGGTGACTGCGTGTTTTTTGCTGCAGGCAAGCGATCTGACGCACTCGGTTTATTGGGTGCAACTCGACTTGAAGTCGGAAAGCGCATTGGTGCGATAGATGAATCGCAATGGTCATTCCTTTGGGTGATTGATGCTCCAATGTTCGAAGCAATTGAAAATGAAGATGGAAGTGCAGGTTGGACCGCTGTCCATCACCCATTCACTTCACCTAACTCTGAATGGTTAGATAACTTCGAATCGGATCCAGCAAATGCGCTTGCCTGGGCGTACGACATTGTTTGCAACGGCAACGAAATAGGTGGCGGATCTATCCGTATCCACCAAGGTAATGTTCAAGAGCGAGTATTTAAGTTGTTAGGTTTATCGGAGGAAGAAGCACAAGAGAAGTTTGGTTTCTTGCTTGAAGCTTTCAAGTTTGGTCCACCACCTCACGGCGGTATTGCACTCGGTTGGGATCGAATCTGCATGCTCCTATCCGGTGCCGCTAATTTGCGTGAAGTTATTGCCTTCCCAAAGACCGGAGGCGGACACGATCCACTAACTGGAGCACCAACCCCAATTACAGCCGCTCAACGCAAAGAAGCTGGTGTTGATTTCAAACCAGAAAAGAAAACCGAAAAAGTAGAAGGCTAAGTGTCTATTTTTGAGAATAATTCGACTGCCCCTTTGGCAGTTCGGATGCGCCCTCAAAGCGCTACCGAACTAGTGGGTCAAGAAGATGTTCTTAAAGAAGGTTCGCCGCTTCGCAGATTATTAGAAGGCGATAAGCAGGCAGCGGTAAGTATTTTGCTTTGGGGACCACCAGGCAGTGGAAAAACAACACTTGCACAAATGATTGCAAGTTCATCGAGCAGAAAATTTGTTGAACTGTCCGCAATCTCGTCCGGAGTTAAAGATGTCCGAGAAGTAATTGCAGATGCGAGAGAATCTATTTCTGTTGGTGGGCCTAATACAGTTCTATTTATTGATGAGGTACATCGTTTCAACAAATCACAGCAGGATGCGCTTTTGCCAGCCGTCGAAAATGGCTGGGTAACTCTTGTAGCCGCAACTACTGAAAACCCAAGTTTCAGTATCAATGCACCGTTGCTCTCTCGATCGATAGTGGTTCGCCTGAGCAAACTAACTAAAGAGAATTTGGAAGTTTTACTAAAGCGTGCGATTGAATCTCATCGAGGTTTAAACAATACGGTTTCAATAGATGAGTCCGGTTTGCAATTTTTAATCCAACTTTCTGGTGGAGACGCCAGACATGCGCTAACTCTCTTGGAGGCGGCCGCTGGAATTGCCATTGCTGAAAAATCTACTATCACCGAAAACATTGTTTCGGTAGCGGCGCAACATGCAATCGTTCATTACGACAAAGATGGTGATCAGCACTACGACATCATCAGCGCCTTTATTAAAAGCATGCGCGGCTCGGATGTTGATGCTGCCTTGCACTATTTAGCTCGAATGATTGCAGCTGGGGAAGATCCTCGATTCATTGCCAGAAGAATTGTGATTTTGGCCAGTGAAGATATTGGAATGGCAGACCCCACTGCTCTGCAGACCGCAATGGCGGCAATGCAAGCAGTCTCACTGATTGGCATGCCCGAAGCATCATTGACCTTGGCACACGCTGTTATCCATGCGTCACTTGCGCCAAAAAGCAATTCGGTTGCAGTTGCGATTGAAAGAGCCTTGGAAGATGTAAATCATGGCAAGGGTGAAGATGTTCCATCTGCATTGCGCGATGCTCACTATGCCGGTGCTACCAAGATTGGACATGGAGTGGGGTATCAATATCCACACGAACTGCCAAGCGGCGTTGCAAAATTCGAATACTTACCTGCAGATTTGAAGGATCGTACTTATTACATCCCAAGTGAACATGGACTTGAGAAGCGTTGGGCAGACATTTTGACTCACATCAAAACCCTGCTGAAAGGGGACTCGGTAGGGTCTGCCACTGAATCAAAGGAAGGTAAGGCGCAATGAAATCAGCTGACATAAGACAGCGTTTTCTAGACTATTTTGAGAAGAATGGTCACACAGTTGTGCCTTCAGCGTCTCTTTTGCTTGATGACCCAACCTTACTTTTCGTAAACGCAGGCATGGTTCCCTTTAAACCATATTTTCTAGGTGAAGCCGCACCTGACTATAAACGAGCAACCAGCGTTCAAAAGTGTGTGCGCACATTAGACATTGAAGAAGTTGGCAAGACCACCAGACATGCATCGTTTTTCCAAATGGCTGGAAACTTTTCGTTTGGCGACTATTTCAAAGAGGGAGCGATTCCTTTTGCTTGGGAACTTCTCACTAGTTCAACCTCCGATGGCGGATATGGATTTCCTGAGGAAAAACTTTGGGTCACTGTCTATGATGACGACGACGAAGCAGCAGAGATCTGGCATAAAAAAGTTGGCGTACCAAAAGACCGAATTCAACGCCGAGGGCAGGTAGACAACTTTTGGTCGATGGGTGTTCCCGGACCCTGCGGACCATGTTCTGAAATCTATTACGACCGCGGAGCGGAATACGGAAAAGAAGGCGGACCTGTTGTTGACGAGGATCGTTACTTAGAGGTTTGGAACCTCGTATTCATGCAATTCGAACGCGGTGCTGGACCGGGCAAAGAAGGCTATCCAATTCTCGGTGAACTTCCGGCGAAGAATATTGACACTGGAATGGGCGTTGAACGTATGGCAGCGCTTTTGCAAGGTGTTGAAAACATCTATGAGATTGATACAACTCGAGTAATTCTCGACAAAGCTGTTGAACTTACTGGTGTCAAGTATGGTGCTGCGCAAAAGAGCGATGTCTCACTTCGCGTCATTGCTGACCATGCAAGAACCTGCGCCTTCCTAATTGTCGATGGTGTTCTGCCAGGCAATGAAGGCAGAGGATATGTACTACGACGAATTTTGCGGAGAGTAGTTCGCAATATGCGGATTTTGGGTTGCACCGAACCAATCATGGAAGAACTAATCAATGCAACGATTGAATCTATGGGAGCTCAGTATCCTGAACTGATTTCGGATGCATCGAGAATTCGATCGATTGCAATGAACGAAGAAGTCGCGTTTTTAGCAACTTTGAAATCAGGAACTGCGATTTTCGACACAGCGGTATCGCAGTTAAAGTCTGGCGGATCTAGCCGTCTACCTGGCGATCAAGTTTTCCAACTACACGATACCTACGGCTTTCCATTTGATTTAACTTTGGAAATGGCAAACGAGGCTGGTCTAGAAGTTGACGAAGATGGATTCCGCACGTTAATGAAGCAACAACGCGAGCGGGCAAAAGCTGACGCGATGTCACGTAAAGCAGGATTGGCAGCACCAACTGCGTATAAAGAATTGATGGAAAAATCTGGTAAAACCAACTTCATTGGATATGACCACATCACATCTGAAACAAAAATAAGTGGCATTTTGGTTGATGGCAATGTGGTTCAGGCTGCGACACCTGGGCAACATGTAGAAATTGTCTTGCAAGACACACCTTTTTACGCAGAAGGTGGTGGTCAGTTAGGCGACCATGGGCGAATAACTTTAGCCAACGGCGCTGTAATTGATGTTTACGATGTTCAATCTCCAGTTCCAGGATTAGTAATTCATCGCGCAACGGTTGCTGACGGCGAAGTTAATGTAGCAACAAGTGCACATGCGCAAGTAGATTTAGCGCGGCGCATGGCAATTAGCCGCGCTCATACTGCAACTCATATGATTCACAAAGCTTTTCGAGAAATGCTTGGCGAAACAGCAACTCAAATGGGTTCAGAAAACTCTCCAGGTCGACTTCGTTTTGATTTCCCGTCGCCAAATGCTGTGCCGGATTCGATTCTGAATGAAGTTGAATCTCGTGTTAATACTTTGCTGCTAGATGACCTGCCGGTCACCGCTCAATACATGACCCAAAATGATGCGCGTGAAATCGGTGCAATGGCGCTGTTTGGTGAAAAGTACGGTGATCAAGTCCGCGTCGTTTCAGTGGGTGATTGGGCTCGAGAGCTTTGCGGAGGAACGCATACGCCAACCACAGGACACCTCGGAGTTATTAAATTCCTTTCAGAAGGTTCTGTCGGCACTGGTGTTCGCCGCGTAGAAGCTTTGGTTGGCGCTGATGCTTATTCATTCTTGGCACGGGAGCACGTACTGCTCAATAACATTGCGCAAAATTTGAAGTCTCGCCCAGAAGATCTCTACGAACGAATTGAATCACTAGTCTTAAAGCTCAAAGATGCAGAAAAAGAAATCGAAAAAGTTCGCGCGGGTCAATTGCGCAGTCAGCTTGATAAATATTTGAAAACATCAGAAGTTTCTGGGGTGGAGTTGAAGACGGCAATATTCCCAGATGGAACTTCAGCTAATGATGTACGGGATATCGTAAACGAATTGAAGAGTTCCATGTCATCTGTTGCCGGTGTGATCTGTGCTATTGCAACCTCTGAGGGCAAAGCTTCCATTGTTATTGCGGCAACCGACCATGCGATCAGTAAAGGATTGTCTGCTGGAGTTTTGCTTTCTAAAGTTTCAGCTGTAATGGATGGTAAGGGTGGCGGTAAGCCTGAATTGGCTCAAGGTGGCGGAACTAAAATTGAAGCAATTCCTGATGCTTTGACTCTCTTGGCGTCAGAGATTTCTAAGACTGTTTGACATGCGTCGCGGAATTCGCATCGCCCTTGACCTTGGCGCAAGTCGAGTCGGAATTGCAAAATGTGATCCAGATGCAATATTGGCATCACCCTTAGAAGTTTGTAGACCAGATGAGCTTTCTGGTCGGCTAGCTAGTTTGATACAAGAGTTAGACCCAATTGAGATTTTGATTGGTTTGCCAATCAATCTAAAAGGTGAGATTGGGTTAGCTGCTACAAAGGCTCTTGAAATCGCTAGAAAACTCGTTTTGGAAAATCAGAAAACTGTATTTAGGGTTGTTGACGAACGATTGACGACCAGAGTAGCAAGAGGGCAATTGCAAGATTCTGGTTACACCACTCGCAACGACAAGGCCTTAATTGATGCCGTAGCCGCTAGCGTTCTCTTAGAGGATGCTCTTGAGTTTGAGCGTCAAAGTGGCAAAGAGCCAGGGCAGGTGTTGCAATGAGTGTTTTTGGTTTCAAAATGAATGAGCCAGTCACCCAACCCAAACGACCTTGGATTTTGATTGTTTCCGTTTTGGTCGTGATAACCCTTGGCTCTTTCACACTGGCGAAAAGTTTGCAACCTGCTGCAGATTTCGCTGGTGATGGTAGTGGGCAAGTCTCAATCACGATTGAACCAGGCGATACCTTGCGCGAAATTGGCCAAAATCTATATTCAAATGGCGTAATCGCAGGTGTCGAAGCGTGGATCGCTGTTGTCAATTCGGATGAACGTGCCACGTCTGTTGCCCCTGGAGAATACAGCTTGCGATTGGAAATGAGTAGTCGGGCGGCCCTAGATCTTTTATTAGATCCATTAAGTAGAGCGGTAAAGCGACTTACGATTCCAGAGGGACTACGTGTCACCGAAATCATTTCGCTCGCTGTACAAGTTTCTGGAATTGAGAAACAAGAGTTCTTGGATGTATTAGCTGAACCAACATCCTATGGCTTACCTCTAATTGCAAACGGAAATCCTGAAGGATTTTTATTTCCGGCTACTTATGAGATTTCTAAAGATGCAACCGCTACTTCAATTCTTTCGCAGATGACTTCGCGATGGTTTGCAAGCTACGAATCTTTGGAATTAAGTCGACGCGCTTCAGCTGCTGGCCGTTCGGTATTGGAAATAGTCACGATTGCTTCTATTCTCGAAGTGGAAGGAGCGCCAGTCGACTATGCAAAAGTAGCGCGCGTAATTGAGAATCGTTTGGATATAGGCATGCGGTTGCAATTAGATTCCACAGTTAACTATGCACTTGGGTTAGATGAATTAAATTTAACTCAGGCACAACTTGATACCGATAGCCCGTACAACACTTACACAAGTGATGGACTTCCACCTGGACCTATCGGCAATCCAGGAGAAGCTGCGCTTGAGGCTGCGCTAGAGCCTGCGCCAGGCCCATGGCTTTATTTTGTAACTACCAACATAAAGACACAAAAGACAGAATTCGCTACAACTTATGAAGAATTTTTGGTACTTAAACGAAAGTATTTAGACAGTGTTAACTAACGGCAAGGCCGCAATTCTGGGAAATCCGGTCGATCATTCACTTTCGCCCACCTTGCATAAGGCCGCATATCAGTTACTTGGAATTGACTGGACATATGAAAGATTTAACTTAGAACCAAAGAAGTTTGAAGAGTTCGTAAATGAAAAGCGAGAATTTTCAGGTTTCTCAGTAACTATGCCCCTAAAAGACTCGGCATTTTCATTTGCAAATAGCCATGATGACTACTCACTATTGACCAAAGCCTGCAATACCTTGATTCGGGAGTCTGACGGGAAATGGAGTGGATTCAATACAGATGTTGCCGGATTCATCGCAATTCTTTCGCCGGTAATTGAAGTTGTTGGCACCGCTTGCGTAATTGGATCTGGCGCAACTGCAAGATCAGCCATCGCTGCCTTGTCTCATCTTGGGTACAAAAATATTGGTATTGCCGCCAGACGCTCAGATGCCATCGAGGAACTGGCATCTTTTTTCCCAGATATCAGTTTTTCTTTGGAAGATATGTCTAGTCCAAATGCAGACCTGTTAATCAGCACTGTCCCAGCTGGCGCATCAGATTTTGTAACTTTAACCAATTCAACAAAAATCTTTTTCGATGTTATATACGCGCCGTGGCCAACTCGTTTAGCGTCTAGCGCAATTAACCAAGATTGTCAGGTTTTTAGTGGATTGCACTTGTTAGCGGCGCAAGCTGTAGAGCAAGTCGTTCTGATGACAGATTGCGATCGCGAATACATGCACCGACTTTTTAACGTCATGTACGAAGCAGGACTAGTTCAACAGACCAAGGGTTCGATCTAGTCCCACATTTTGCCACTTGCACTTGCAACTTTTTTGCGAATGCATTGCTAATGTGTTTGTGTCCTTCAGCCTTTTGCAACTAATTTCACTTGGTCTGGGTTTTATTGTCGCTAAATCCGATCTTAAAACTTATCTAATCCCAAATGGGATTGTTCTAAAAATTTTCATGTTATCTATCGCAAGTCAAATATTGATGCACAGGCCTGAAGTCGTTTGGTTCACATTAGCGATTTTTGTCTTGCACTTATGCCTTTCACTTAGTAATTCACAGGCGTTTGGGATGGGGGATGTAAAACTTCTTACTGCGATTTCGCTTCAAATCTCTTCGCTTGACTCCGCGGTTATTTGGATTTTCGCAAGTTATGTGATCGGGCTTGGGCATGGAATTTGGCTCAAATGGGCCAAAAAAACTTCAAGAATTCCCTTTGGCGTGAGTATTTATGGGGCTTGGGTGCTTGTTTGCGTGGGAGAATGGGGCTGTGTTGAGATGGATTACAGCAGGTGAGTCCCACGGTGAAGCCCTGACCGCGGTAATTGAAGGTATGCCTGCAGGTGTAGGAATTACAACTAGCGAGCTCAGTGAGGCCCTAGCCCGTCGGCGACTTGGTTTTGGCCGCGGGGCCCGAATGAAATTTGAAGCTGATGAAGTCAAAGTTATTGGCGGTGTTCGTCATGGTTTGAGTATGGGCGGTCCGATCTCCATAATTGTTGGCAATAGCGAGTGGCCAAAATGGCAAACAGTGATGAGCGCTGATCCGGTTGACGAAACTTTACTCGAAGGCGTTTCTCGAGCTGCCGCTCTAACAAGACCTCGTCCAGGACACGCAGACTTAGTCGGAATGCAAAAGTACGGCTTTGATGATGCTCGTCCAATTTTAGAACGTGCCAGTGCTCGCGAAACTGCGGCTCGAGTGGCGCTAGGTCTTGTTGCGAAAAAGTTTTTACAGGATGTGGCTGGTGTAGAAGTTCTGAGTCACGTTGTACGAATTGGAAGCGTTTCAACACCTAATGAAAACCTACCAAGATTCGCAGACCTAAACGCAATCGATGAGGATCCAGTTAGGTGTTTTTATCCGCAAGTTTCCGAATTGATGCAAAAAGAAATCGAAGCGGCCCACAAAGATGGAGACACACTCGGTGGAGTGGTTGAGGTAATTGTTGAAAATCTTCCGCCAGGTCTAGGCAGCCATGTTCATTGGGACAGACGATTAGATTCGCGCTTAGCAGGTGCATTGATGGGAATCCAAGCAGTAAAAGGTGTAGAAGTTGGCGACGGGTTTGAGCTTTCTGCAACTCGCGGCTCGCTAGCCCATGACGAGATTGTTCCGACGAGCGAAGGTATAAAGCGAACAAGTGGAAGATCTGGCGGCACAGAAGGTGGTATGACCACTGGTGAAACCCTTCGTGTTCGCGCGGGAATGAAGCCGATTTCAACAGTTCCTCGTGCCCTTCGAACGATTGACACTGCTACTGGAGAAGAAGCAAAAGCCATAAACCAAAGAAGTGATGTTTGTGCAGTCCCCGCACTTGGAGTGGTTGCAGAAGCAATGGTGGCCTTGGTACTTGCGGATGCGATGCTTGAAAAATTTGGTGGAGATAGTGTCTCTGAGACTAAAAGGAATCTCAATTCTTACTTGGAAAATTTGCAAATCAAATGAGTCCCAAAGCTGTTTTAATTGGAATTCCGGGAGCAGGGAAAAGCACAATCGGAAAACATTTAGCCAGAATTTTGGAAGTTGATTTTAGAGACACGGATTCGGATGTTGAAAAATCGGAAGGGATGACAATCTCCGATATGTTCGTTCAACTTGGTGAGCCCGCTTTTCGCGAACTTGAAAGAGATGCAGTTATTAAAGCCCTCAAAGATCATGATGGAGTGCTGGCACTAGGTGGCGGAGCGGTCATGGATGTCAATACGCGCGCAGCTTTGAAAGGGCACACTGTTGTCTGGCTGGATGTTTCTCTTGCTGATGCATCTCACAGAGTTGGTCTAAATACTTCTCGACCACTTCTGTTGGGAAATGTCCGGAGTACACTAAAAAATTTGATGGATCAAAGAGCGCCAATTTATCGAGAAGTTTCGACCCATAGAGTTGAAACTAGCGGTCTGACCCCAAGCGCTGTCGCTAAACAAATTGCTAGGTTGGTTAGCGAATGAAAACTATAATTGTCAATGTTGAGAAACCGTACCAGGTGAATGTCGGTTTTGAATTACTGCCTTCGGTGGCGAAATCAATTTCTAATCAAGTAAACCAACTAGCAATCATTTTTGCTCCTGTTATGCAGGACAATGCAAATAAACTAGTTAAGGAAATTGAAAGAGTAAATTCGGATTTAAATATACATTTAATTGCGGCACCAGAATCTGAATCCGCTAAAACAATAGATTTTGTGAAATCTGTTTGGGACATTCTCGGTCAGCATAAATTTACTAGATCAGATCTAATAATTTCCATCGGTGGAGGTGCGACCACAGATGTTGCTGGATATATTGCCGCATCCTGGCTGCGTGGTGTCAGCGTTGTTCACATCCCAACGACATTGTTGGCAATGGTAGATGCCGCAGTTGGTGGAAAAACTGGAATAAATACTTCAGCTGGTAAAAATCTAGTTGGCGCTTTTCATCATCCTGAGTCGGTCTGGTGTGATTTAGAATTCTTGCGGACCTTACCAAGTGATGATCTTAGAGCTGGATTTGCTGAAATTATTAAGTGCGGTTTCATATCCGATTTACGGATTATTGAATTGGTTGAGAATCATGGTTTTGAAATCTTAAATCCGCAAAATCCTTTCCTTGTCGAGGCAATTGAGCTTGCAATTTCCGTTAAGGCACGGGTAGTCGCGCAAGACTTTAGGGAAGACCGAGTCAGTGGGTTGGGCCGAGAAATCTTGAACTATGGGCACACGCTTGGCCATGCAATCGAAAATATTGAAAACTATAGGTGGCGGCATGGTGACGCTATATCGGTTGGCATGATGTTTGCAGCTCAGCTTTCTAAAACCGTAGGCCTTTGCGATGAAGAAATGGTGACGCGCCAACAAAAAGTTTTTGATTTAGTAGGCCTCAATACAAAATACAACGGTATTTTTTCCGAATTACTTGAGGTTATGGCTATAGATAAAAAGGCTCGCGGAAATCAGTTGAGGTTTATCGGTCTTGAAAAATTTGGCTCTCCAGCGGTGATAACTGCACCAAGTATCGAAGATTTAGAGTCGGCTTACCAGAAAGTTATGGGACCTCGATGAAAGTTCTAATTTTGAATGGCCCAAATCTTTCTCGGCTTGGCACACGCGAACCTGAAATCTATGGAAGTTTAACCCACATTGACCTAGAGAAGCTCTGCATAGAGTGGGGAGCAGAGCTTGAACTTGAAGTTGAAGTTCGCCAATCTGATTCCGAGAAGGTGTTGATCGAATGGGTGTTAGAAGCAAACAAATCAGGGATTCCAATCATCATAAATCCGGCAGCCTTTACACATTACTCATTTGATTTGGCAAACGCATGTAGTTCACATAAAGCGCCATTGATTGAGGTTCACATTAGCAATCCACACGCTCGCGAAGATTTTAGAAAGCGAAGTGTGATTTCACCAGCAGCAACCGGAACCATTGCCGGTTTTGGCGCAAACTCCTACAAATTGGCATTACTTCAAATTTCAAATTTCAAGGCTTAGGCAGACGTGCAATATCTAGATCGAATAAATAATATTCAAAAACAGATAGATACCTCTGATTTTGATGGGCTTCTAATAACTCGGCCGATTCACGTTCAGTATTTTTCCGGATTCAATGGCAGCAACAGCAGTCTTTTGATACATAAGGGCGTCGCTCATCTGTTCACAGATTCTCGATATACAACTGCCGCAAAATCCGAAGCACCGCATTGCGAGCTTCATATTATTCGAGATGTTATTTTTGGTGCCGTTGAATTGGCAAAGACTCTAAACTGCAAGGTGTTAGGTGTCGAATCTGATTGGATTTCCGCGGCCACCTATCAAGAACTATTGCTAGTCGACTCGCCTGATATTAGGTCGACAAAAAACCTTGTTGAAGATTTAAGAGTAATAAAAGAACCTGCCGAAATCGCTGCCATTGAAACAGCCTGTGACATCACTTCACTGTCCTGGTGGCAATTACTCGAAGAGGGAGTGGAGGGAAAATCAGAATTTGAACTGACCGTTCGTCTCGAGCACCTTTTTCGGATCAATGGTGCTCAGGATCGGGCGTTCGAAACCATTTTGGCAACTGGTCCAAATTCGGCAATTCCACATCACCATCCCACTGCCAGAATTGTCCAAAAGGGCGACCTGCTAAAAATCGATTGTGGTGCGAAGTATTTGGGGTATCACGCAGACATGACTCGAACAGTTGTCATTGGTAAGGCAGCCGCTTGGCAACGAGAAATTTACGAAGTTGTTACTAAATCACAAGATTATGGAAAGAGTCTTTGCAAGCCAGGAGCGGATGTTTTCCCAATAAATGACGAGCTATACACGGTTGTAAAAGATGCCGGATATGCGCAAAACATCCTGCACGCATCGGGCCATGGAGTTGGCCTAGAGATTCATGAACGTCCATTTTTAGGTCGTAAGGACGGTATCCTTTCCTCCTGTATGCCAATCACAGTTGAACCTGGAATTTATATCGAGGGTCGCGGTGGGGTTCGGATTGAAGACACAATTGAGGTCGTCGCCGAGGGGTATCGAGATCTAACGAAAGCAACCCGCGATTTCATCGAGTGGTGAGACGCAGTCTTAGGTAAGGAGCCAGTGTGGCCACCACGAATGACCTTAAAAACGGTCTTGTACTTAACATAGAAAACCAACTTTGGTCAGTTGTTGAATTTCAACATGTAAAACCTGGCAAAGGTCCTGCGTTTGTTCGCACAAAATTAAAGAACGTCGTCAATGGAAAAGTGGTTGAAAAAACATTCAATGCTGGTCTAAAGATTGAGACTGCGAATGTAGACAAACGAGATATGCAATATCTGTATCACGATGGTGACGGTTTCGTATTTATGGATGCGCAGTCCTATGACCAAATCACTATTGGTGAAAACGTTGTGGGTGATGCTGTTAATTTCATGCTCGAAAATCAAAACGCAATCGTGGCCATGTATGAAGGTGAACCTCTCTACGTTGAACTTCCAGCCAACGTTGAACTAACTATTGAATATACAGAACCTGGACTACAAGGCGATCGCTCTTCAGGTGGCACAAAGCCAGCCCGTCTGGAGACAGGCTATGAGATCCAAGTTCCGCTTTTCATTGAAAATGGAACTAAAGTTAAAGTTGATACTCGCGACGGTTCGTATCTCGGACGAATCAACGATTAATGTCGGCTAGAACACGGGCCCGCAAAAGGGTGCTCGACATCTTGTATGAAGCTGAAATGCGTTCCGCATCATCTCTTGATGTTTTGCAGCGAACTCAGACGGATGCGACTGACAAATTAAATGACTACGTCCCATTTTTAGTAAACGGTATTTTCCAAAAAAAGATAATCATTGATGAAACAATCGAAACCTACTCTCAGGAATGGTCACTAGACCGAATGCCGATGGTAGACAGAGAACTAGCGCGCATCGGTGTTTTTGAGATTCTTTTCCAAGATGACGTTCCAGACGCTGTTGTGATTAATGAAATTGTGGAACTTGCAAGTTCACTTAGCACCGATGATTCGCCAGCATTTCTCAATGGTTTGCTTGGCAAAATATCATCCATTAAGCACCGAATTAGCATTGAATAAATAAAAGGCCCAAGCGAACTTGAGCCTTTTATTTTGTGCCCTCGGGGGGAGTCGAACCCCCACTCCTTTCGGAAGCGGATTTTGAATCCGCCGCGTCTGCCTATTCCGCCACAAGGGCGAGCACGGGCAAACCCTAATAGAACCAGGCTCTAGGCTCGCACAATGGTCACAAAGCGCACGGCAGTCATCGCCGAGGATGAAGCACTTATTCGTCTCGATTTGGTGAGCATGTTGCAAGACTCTGGCATTGAAGTTTTGGCTGCGGTGGCAGATGGAAGAGCGGCAATAAATGCGGTCGAAACTTTCAAACCAGATGTTGCTTTACTAGATATTGCTATGCCGGAATTGGATGGAATTACTGCGGCATCTGAAATTACCTCACAAAAAATCTGTCCCGTAGTAATGATTACCGCTTACAGTCAAGTAGAGCTTGTTGAACGGGCTGCCAACGCTGGTGCGATGGGATATTTGGTAAAGCCTGTAAATCCGGCAAATCTTTTACCGGCAATTGAGGTTGCTATTGCAAGATTCGAAGAAATCAATTTGCTTTCGACTGAAGTGGAGCAAGTAACCGAGAGACTCGAAGTTCGAAAGATTGTGGATCGGGCAAAAGGTTTATTGCAGGCGAAACTTGGAATTGATGAGCCGGAAGCATTTCGATGGCTTCAAAAAGCTGCAATGGATAATCGAACTTCGATGCGAGAAGTTTCTCAAGGTGTAATTGATCAGATGGGAAATCTTTAAGATTGAGAGCGCTGTCTTATTGCAC
>JACCDO010507906.1_pt1 | contig 15804 bp, 14 predicted proteins | sample 7446101 | NCBI WGS metagenome assembly JACCDO01 (sample SAMN15323440, study PRJNA562643) | freshwater metagenome | isolation source: river surface water | place: USA:Blue River Watershed | collected 2017-08-16
GGCGACCCGCCGAGGGCCGCGCAGCGGCGCAGCGCCTCCTCGGCCCGTCCCGGCTCCTCGGGCAGCAGCTCGAAGGCCGTCCATTTCCACGCGTAGGCCGCGGCGGCGACGCTGCGCGGCGAGCGGTCGGTGGCGAGCAGCCGGCCGGTGATGAGCTCGGTCGCGCGGAAGACCGACTCGAGCGCCCGGGCGCCGCGCTGCCGGCTGAGGGTGGGGCCGTGGTCGGAGCGGTAGTGCACGACCGCGTCGGGACAGAAGCGGATGCCGTCCGAGGCGAGGACGACGCGGGCGAAGAACTCGCCGTCGTCGTTCACGCTCAGCGTCTCGTCCCAGGGCCCGGCCCGCTCGACGAGCCCGCGCGGCGTGAGCCAGGCGCCGGGCTGCATCATCGCTGTCTGCTCGTAGAAGAGCTGCAGGAACTCGACGCCCGAGAGGTCGCGGTAGGACGCCTCCACCGTGTCCGGCCGGTCGCCCGGGACCGCGGCGAAGCGGCGCCAGCGGCCGGAGGCGAGCCCGAGCGGGGGACCCGCCTCGAGCACCGCGACCTGCGCCGCGACCTTGCCGGGGTCGAGGACGTCGTCCGCATCGAGGTACTGGATGTAGCGGCCGCGGCTGCGGGAGAACGCCAGGTTCCGCGCCGCGGACGCGCCGCGGTTGGCCACGGACAGCACGGTGACGCGGCCGGGGTGGAGGGCGGCGACCTCCTCCGCCCGCTCGCGCGTGTCGTCGGGTGAGCCGTCGTCCACGACGATGACCTCGACCGCCGGATGGGTCTGCGCCAGCGCGGACCGGATGGCCGCTCCGACCCAGCGGCCTGCGCGGTAGGCGGGGATGAGGACGGAGACGAGCGGAGCGGGATTCACGACGCGGGCAGGTCCCAGCCGCAGGCCGACCGGGCGGCGGCGAGGGCGCGGGCGAGGCGGCGGCGGCGGATGCGGCGGAGCCAGCCGTGGACGAGCCGGTGCTCGAGGTCGAGCCACGGGCGCGGGCGATAGAGGTGCGGGTGGGCGCGACCGTTGCGCTCGGCGTCCTCGGCCCATTTCGCTTGGAAGGCGGGCGACGCGGTCTTCGTCGTCTCGTAGTGCCGCACGAGCCCGAGCGGCCGCGGGACGTAGGCGCGCCGGGACCCGGGCACGAGCCGGATCCAGAGCTCGTAGTCGATCGCGCAATGGTGCTCCTCCCAGACCGGCTGGTGGATCGACGCGCACCAGAACGTGGCGTGGGACGCGAGCACCCCTGGGAACTTGACGTAGCGCGGCCAGGGCGGGACGAGGGACTCGATCCGCAGGCGGCGCTCGACGGGTTCCCACACGAGCTGGTCTCCGTGCACGAGCGTCGCCCCGGTGAGGCGCCGCACGGCCTCGACGGCGGCGAACGCGCCCGGCAGGTAGAAGTCGTCCGTGTTCATGAACGCCCGCATCCCTTCCGCGCGGGCGAGGGAGAAGCCGAGATTGATGGCGTGCGCTTGGCCGCGGTCGGGGGAGATGCGGAGGTGGCTCAGCCACGGCCGGTAGCGCTCGAGGATGCTCCGGACGTCGGGGCCCGAGCCGCCGTCGATGACGATCAACTCCAGGCGCGGGTGGTTCTGCAGGAGAATGGACCGGAGGGTCTCCTCGACGAAGGCCGCCTGGCCGAAGGAGGGCACGACGATGCTGCAGGGCGCGCAGCCGGATGCGGCACCGTCCGTCCAGGGCGCCGACTGCACCGTCCAGGGCCACCCGGTGCGGCCGGCCGGTGGCGCCGGCAGCGCGGCGAGCAGGCCCTCCGGTCGGGCGGGCACGAAGGGGAGCGGCTGCCGGGCGCCTTCCGCGACGAGCTGCGCGCGGTAGGTCGCGGGATCCGGGAAGGTCTGCACCGGCGAGGTCACGGGCGGGGAGCGGGACCGGCGAAGCGCCGCCAGTTGTGCTGGTAGTACCAGCGCTTCGAATGCGCGACGTAGTGGTGCATCACGGCGCGGCAGGCGGTGGCCTCGGGCGGCAGGGGGAGCGTGACGTAGTCCGCGGCGGGCGCGACGGCGCAGCGCTGACCGGCGACCATCATCGCGACGAGGGCCTGCTCGAGGTAATAGTTCGTGCCCTCGCGGGCGTGCAGCGTCTGTACCCAGCGTTCGAGGCGCTCCCAGTCGATCGCGGCGCCATCCAGTCCGGTGAGGCCGACATTGACCAGGTCCGCCAGCGGCGCGCCCGCGAGGGAGTCGAGGAGCGGGCGCGAGTAGCCGTAGGATGTCTCGCAGTCGACCGCATGCAGGGGACGGTCCGGCGCCGCGAGCCAGTCGAGAAGGAACATCGGCTGGCGGAAGAAGAGCAGGTCCGAATCCAGCACCAGCTTCCACCCGGAGCGGCCGAGATGAGGGTCGATGAGCTTGCGGAGATTGGGGTAGTTGCGCCACCGCTCCCGCAGGGCGGGAAACCGGTCCTCGGGCAGGTGCCGCTCGAGGCGCTCGAGGGTCTCGGCGGCGGTCACGACCGTCGTCTCCGGGAAGAGGCGGCCAAGCACCTCCCGCTCCCTGTCGCCGAGCGTGCCGTCATCGTAGAGCCGCGGGGCGATCGCGCGGCCGGACTGCCGGGCGAAGCTGAGGAGGCAGAACGCCGTCTGGTGGCAGAACCGCCGGCCGGTCAGCAGGTGCAGCTCGAGCGCGGGACCGGCTCCGTCGGACGGGACGGCCAGCGATGCCAGCGCCTGCTCCATTTCCTCCCGGCCGCGGCGGGTGCGGCGGCGCTCACCGGGGCCGCCGTCGAGCCAAAGGTCACGCAGCTCCGACCGCGGCCGGAACCAGAATTGATAGGCGAGGCGTCCGAGAAGGCTCATGGGTTGGCGGGCAACGCCACCATCTCGCCGAAGTGGGCGCCCGGCGCCCGGAGTTCGCCGAGCGGTTCGCAGCGATAGCCGGCGGCCTCGAGGCAGGCGGTGGCCTCGTTCCGTTCCTCCAGGGTGTGGATGGCGACGAGCAGCACCGGCCGGTGCCGCGCCAGCGTGCGGGCGGCGCCGCGCAGCGCGGGACCGGCGTGGCCTTCGACATCGACCTTGATGAACCCGGGAGGCCGGATGCGGCCGGCGTCGACCCAGTCGTCGAGCCGGATGCTCGCGATCGACGTCGAGGCCACGCCCGCGGTGTTCTCCCCGGTGAAGGCGAGATGCGACGACGTGCCGCCGAAGCCTTCGTAGGTGAAGAGCGAGGCGCTGCCGGTCCGGTCCGAGACGGCCACGGGATGGAGGTGGAGGTGGGTCAGGCGATTGAGGCGACGGTGCCAGGCGAGGCGGCGGAAGGAGACCGGGTCGGGCTCGAAGGCCTCGACGCGGCCCGCGGGACCGACCGCGCGGGCGAGCCCGACGGCGTGGATGCCGTAGTGCGCGCCGATGTCCCAGCAGACCAGCCCCGGCCGTGCGCCGTGACGCCGCACGATCTCCGCCACCGCGTCGTCGTTGCCGCCGTGCCGCCAGTAGGAGGAATGGGGATAGACGGACCACCAGGCGCCGCGCGCCAGCCCGCGGCGGACGAGGACGGGGAAGAGGCCGAGGTATTCGCGGAGGGGAAGCATGGGGATCCGCCGGTCAGGTCCCCTTCGGGACGAGGAGGAACGTCTCGCTCACCCGGCTGAGGTAGTCGACCGCACCCGCATCGGGCAGCGGCGAGAGCCCCGGCGTGGTCAGCACATGGTAGCCGAGTTCGGCGGCGAGCCCGGGCAGGCTCTCCGGCCGCAGACCGAAGGCGGCGAGATTGTACGGATTCCATTCGATGAGGACCACGGGTCGGGTCGCCGCGAGGCAGGCGCGCCCGCCGCGGAGCACGAAGGTCTCCGCGCCCTCCGTGTCGATCTTGACCGCGCAGACCGGCGGACGCCCGAACTCCTCCCAGAGCGCGTCGAGCGTCGTCTGCTCCACCTCGACCCCGCCGCCGCCGGCGCTGCGGCCGGTGTCCTGGAAACCGTCGTATGCGCCGCCTCCCGCGGCCGAGGCATGGAAGCGCACCTGGCCGGGCCGCTCGCCGAGCGCGCGTTCGACGAGGTGCCAGCGGTGCCGGTTCGCGCTGGCGGCGATGGACGCGGCGAGGCAGGCGCGGGTCGAGGGCGAGGGCTCGACGGACACGACGTGGAGCCGCGGCTCGGCCTGCAGCAGCGGGGCGGACATCAGGCCGATGTTCGCCCCGATGTCGAAGTACCACGCGTCGGCCCGCACCGCGGCTTGGAGCAGCCGGAGATTGTCGCGCTCGTAGATGCCCTCGCGGCAGGCGCGCTCGACGAGGAACATGTCCGGAGGGAAGCGCAGCCGCTCGCCGAAGTAGGCGAGGTGGCCGCGACGGCGGGCGACCAGCAGCTTGATCCGGGCGCGGAGTTCGGCGGGGGAGATCATCGGTTCAATGCAGGGAAAGCAGGCGCCGGAACGCGAGACGGTGCGCCCGGAAGCGCAGGGCGGCGGGCATCGGCTGGTCGGGCGAGACCACGCGCCGGGTGCAGGCCCGGCCGAGGCCGACGAGCTTCGCCACGGCGCGGGTCCGAAGGAAGCGCCAGCGGCTGCCGTGGGCGTACGGCGGGAGGAAGGCGAGCGGCCCCATCAGGCATTCCGCGTGGTGGTTGCCGGCGAGGCCGAGGCGGGCGACGAGGCCGGCGCTGGTCGCGTTGTGCTCGGGGTTGGGCAGGCCCCCGTGCTCGCCGTAATGGCGCCACGGCAGGTAGCAACGCGCGCCCGAACCCATGATGTACCACTGGAAGATCGTGTCCCACTGCGAATACGCCGCCAGGTCCGCGGTCTCACGGACCAGCCGTTCCGCGAACGCCACGAGGTGCGGGGCGACCCCGGGCGAGACGAGGAGGGCGACGGGACAGGACGCGTGCCCTTGGAGGAAGGGCGCGTCGGAGACGTCCAGCAGCCGCGGTCCGCCCGCGTAGAGGAAGGCCCAGGCAAGCGGGCCGTGGCGCGCGGGATCGAAGGGGGCGGGCATCGCGGCCAGTCCGCGGCAGGGCACGAAGTCGGCCTCGACCACCAGCGTGCAGCCCGGCGTCTCGGCGGCCTTGCGCCAGGCGGCCGCGTGGTTGAGCAGGCAGCGGATGGTGCGGCTGTAGCGCAGTTCCTCCGGCGTGTAGGTCGGCCGCTGCACCTCGGGGACGAGGCCCTCCGCGCGCAGGGAACGCTCCAACTCGGCCGTGTCCTCGCGGTAGGCGACGATGATGGTGCGCCGGATGAGGTCGCGCAGGGGTGGCGCGGGGATTCTCATGCGTCTCCGAGGTCGGCCTGGCCTTCGAGCCTGCCGAGGAGGCCGTGGCACCGGACGTGTTCCGTCGGGCCGCGCCACGGCCGCGACCGCAGCCAGGCGCGCCCGCGCCGCAACGGCAGGGTCCAGCGCGGGATCGCGGGCCAGGGGTGCTCGCCGTGGAGCGCGAGGACGCGGACCCACGAGCGCTGGATCGCGCGGTTCAGGCGGGCGAGGTAGGCGGGCTCGAGCCGCGCGGCCGGGCTCAGGTCGGTGAGACGCAGGGCCGGCAGGTAGGCGATGTCGCCGCCGGAGCGCAGCGCGCTGAAGACGAGGTCGTTGTCCCCGCCCGACGTGAGCTGCCCGCCGCGCCGGTCGAGCGCGGCCCGCCCGGGATCGGTCGCGACGGCGCGGGCGTACGCCTCGGCCGCGTTCCGACGGATGCAGAGTCCCGCGCCGACGGGGGCGAACTCGGGCCACGGGGCATGCGGCCCGCCGCGGGCGCGGAGGGAGGACGGCCCGAGGTCGCGCAGCGCGAGGAGCGGCTCGAACTCCCTTGTCCAGGGTTCCGGCTCGACCTCGAACTCCGGCACGACGGGTCCGCCCGCGGCGGCGAGCGCCGGGTCGGCGGCGAAGGCGTCGCGGACCACGGCGAGGAAATCCGGAGCGAGCACGTTGTCGTCATCGACGAAGACCAGCACGTCCCCGCGCGCCGCCGCAATGCCGGCCAGCCGGGCGGGCGTCAGTCCGGCCCGAGGCTCCCGCACGAGGCGGGCCGCGGCGCGGAACCCGGCGAGCAGGGGGTCGGCCGTGAGGGGGGGCGACGAGCCGTTGTCGACCACGACCAGCTCCCAGGCATCGGCCGGCGCGCCCTGCGCCCGGAGGGCATCGAGCGTGCGCCGGAGGCGCCCGGGATGCGGATTCGCCGTGGGGAGGATGACGGAGATCATCGGAGCTGCCGCGCGGGGCGGCGGGCGGCGGCGCCGCTCAGGTCCCGTCCAGCGAGGACGGACGGTCGCTGCGGCGCCAGCCGGAGGGGGCGGGGCGCACGACGAGGCGGAGGACGAGGACGAGCAGTCTCAGGCCGATTTGGCGAATTGCTTGAGCCATGTGAGTTTCTCCTCGCGGGTTTTCTGGAAGGGATTGCGGAAGAGGCGGCGGTCGACCACGAGCAGGTCGATGTCGGTGTTGAGGAAGCACTCCCAGGCCTCCGCTCCGGTGCGGACGATGGGCTGGCCCGAGACGTTGAAGCTCGTGTTGATGAGGATGGGCACGCCGGTGCGCGCCTTGAACGCGGTCAGCAGACGGTGCATGTCCGGATGCACGGCGGCGCGGATGGTCTGGAGGCGGGCCGAGTAGTCCACGTGCACCACGCTGGCGATCTCGCTGCGCGGGAAGTCGAGCCGCTCGCGCAGCGACGCGAAGCTCTCCGGCTGCGGGACCCGCCGCGCCGGCACGAGGTTCGCGGTGTACTGCATGAAGTCGCTCGGCTCGTCCGTGTCGAACCACTGCGGGCAGTCCTCCGCGAGGACGAGCGGGGCGAAGGGGCGGAAGGACTCGCGGAACTTCACCGCGAGGTTGAGGCGCGACTGCATGCCGGGCTGGCGGGCGTCGGCGAGGATCGAGCGCGCGCCGAGGGCGCGGGCGCCGAGCTCCATCCGGCCGCGCACCCAGGCGACGATCTTCCCCTCGGCGAGGCGGGCCGCGACGAAATCCTCGAAGTCGCCTGCGACCGGCACCTCCCAGGCGTCCGCCTCCGGCGGCACCGCACCGGGCTCGCCCCCGAGGTAGAAGCCGCGGGCGTCCACCGCCAGCGGCGCGCCCGCCCGCCGTTCGCGCTCGTGGAGCAGCGCGGCGCCGAGCCCGCTGCCCATGTCGCCGCCGACGGGCGAGTTGAAGACGCCGCGGAAGATCCCCGCGGCGCGGAGCTTGCCGGCCGTGACGCAGTTCTGGGCGCAGCCGCCGCAGAAGACGAGGTTCTCCTCGCCGGTCTCGGCCCGCGCGAGCCGCGCCATCTTCAGGACCTCCTGCTCGAAGATGTGCTGGAGCGAGGCGGCGATGTCGATGTGCTCCGCGGTCAGCGGGTCCTTCGCCCCGCGCACCGGCACCCCGGTGGCGGCGGCGACGAGCGGCAGCGACGCCATGAGCGAGTCCCAGTTGAACCGGACGGGCGCGCGAAGCCGGAAGCCGCCGCGGTCGTCGGTCTGGAAGAGGCGCCCGAGGGGCTCGACGAACCGGAGGCTGCCGTAGGGGGCGAGGCCCATCACCTTGTACTCCGAGCCGAACGAGAGGAAGCCGAGGTAGTGCGTGACCAGCGTGTAGAACATGCCGAGGCCGTTCTCGTAGGTCTGCTCCTGCAGGATCCGCAGCCCGGAGCCGTCGACGACTCCGAGGCTTGCGCTGTAGTCCTCGCCCTTGCCGTCGACGCAGAGGAAGGCGGCGCGCGCGAACGGCGAGGTGTGGAATCCGCCGGCCACGTGCGTGAGGTGGTGCCAGGCGAACCCGAAGCGCGCCTGCGGGAACAGCGCCCGCGCCGGCTGGGTGTAGAGCCCGGGCCAGCGCTCGGGCATGAGCCGTCCGAGGGCGCGGGTGAAGGCGTTGCCCGGGCGGCCGCTGAGGTTGAAGAGGTGGCTCTGCAGCGGCTTCTCGGCGAACACGACGTCGGTGACGTCCGCCGGCGTCAGGCCCGACCGGGCGAGCGCGTCGGCGATGGCGAGCCGCGGGAAGCCGCCGTCGTGCTTCACCCGGGTGTAGCGTTCCTCCTGGGCGGCGAAGCGCAGTTCGCCGTCGACGAGGAGCGCCGCGTTGGCGTCGTGGCCGAGCAGACCGCCGATGCCGAGCGTGACGCGGGGGCGGGGAGGAGTCATGGGAGGGAAGGGAAGGGCTCGAGATAAGCCGACCAGGGATCGGCGGGCAGTCGCGCGGCGATGGTCTCGGCCGCCGCGCGTCCCATCGCCGGCCAGTCCGCGCGCCGGCGGAGGGCGCGCGCGAGCTGCTCGGCCACGAGACCGGGCTCCGCGGCCGCGCAGAGGAACCCGGTGCGGCCATCATCGATCCATTCGGCGCCGCCGTAGGCGGTGCGGAGGACCGGACGCCCGCAGGCCATCGCCTCGAGCATCGTGACGGCGAGACCCTCGAAGCGAGAGGTCAGCACCAGCATCTCCTGCTCCCGCCACACCGCCGCGATGTCGTCCGCGGGGCCGCGGAGGACGACCCGGTCCCCGAGGCCGTGCCACCGCACCAGCCCCTCGAGGTGGCCGCGGTCCGGCCCGTCGCCGAAGATGTCGAGCCGCCACGGCGGGACGTCGGTGGGCAACGCGGCGAGGGCCGCGAGGAGGACGTCGAAGCCCTTGTGGTGGACGTCGAGCCGGGAGACCGTCGCCAACCGGGCGGCGGGAGCCGGAGCGGGCCAGGGCAGGGGCGTTTCCGGCCTCGTCTTCGGTCGGTAGTGGAACAGGCCAGCGTTCCCGAGCCGCGCGAGGAGCTGCTGCTCGACCGTCGTCCTTGTCCACGCCGAGTTGAACCAGCAGCGCCGGGCGCGGCGGAAAAGGTCGGCCCGCCGGTCCCGCGTCGCCTCGTCGGCCGGGGCCTGCGGCAGGGCGAGATGGACGAAGATGTCGTAGGTCGCGCCACCCGGGGCGAGGAACGGGTGGAAAAAGGGCTCGTGGGCGAGGTCGAAGGGGCCGCCCTGGTTGAACAGGAAATGCGGCCGGTCGAGGGCCGCGAGGTGGCGCCGGAGACACCGGTCGGCGGCCGAGGGACGGAGGGCGCGCCGGAGTCGCGCGAGATGGCCGCCGGCGGGGGGAGCCTCGGGTTGGGCGTGGACCGCGACGCCGGCCGAACGCAGGTCCCGGATCTCGGGGTGGTCGAAGACCCCGGGGTGCACGACGGCCGTGACCGGGATCCCGCGCTCGCGCAGCCGCGCGGCGGCCTGCGGCCAGACGAGGTCCGGCGCGCCCCAGGCCCAGCCGCGTACGGTGGACACGAAGACGGCGCTGGCGGGGCCGGGGATCACGGGGCGGAACGCGGCAGGCGCAGCCAGCCGGAAGGGACGACATCGGACACGTCGCGGTCGGGCCCGGAGAACCACGGGTCGGGCGCGACGACGAGCTTGCCGGGATTCGTCCCGAGCCAGGCCGCCCACCAGGAGAACGTGCTGTTCGCGATGATGAAGTGGTCGCAGAGCGACATCAGGCGGAGCTCGTCGTGCGCCGGCCAGCCGGGCTGGGGACGGACGAAGACGTGCGGCCCGGGCGGACGGATCTCGCGGGCGACGGCCTCGATGTCGTCGGAGAAGACGTAGAACGTCGCCGCCGGATGCCGCTCGCGGACGAGACGGAACGCGCGCTCGTGGTAGACCGGGTCGAGCACGCCGAGTTCCCGGCGGAAGCCGGCGTTCGTCGCGTAGTCGCCGCGGCGCACGTGGACGGCGACGGAAGGGCCGGACCGGATGCGCGCGGCGACCTCCGCCACGCCCGGGGCGGCCGGGTAGCGGATGGAGAACTGCAGGCGCAGCAGGTCCGCGACCGGCGCGAAGAACCGCTCCGACTGGAACATCCCGCCGAGGTAGGTGCCGTCGGGCTGGTCGAAGAACTCCGGGTAGAACGCGAACGTCGGCGGCTGGTGGAGGTGGCCCGGCTGGCGGCCGAACGCCGCGACGTGCCGCAGCCGCAGCGCGCCGGCCGCGGCCCGGGCCCAGCGCTCGGTGCGCGTGAGGCGGATGCCTTTCGAACGCTCGACCTCGTCGGCGGTGGCGAACTGCTCGGTGATGTGGAAGCACGACAGCGCGTACCGGTTGTGCGGCGCATGCGCGGGGTCCTCGCGGAACCATGCGGGGTCGAGCTTCAGCACCGTCCGCCGCCGCTCGGCGAGGGCGAGGCCCGCGGCGTACTGGAACATCTGGTTGCCGAGGCCTCCGGAGAGCCAGGTGATGATCATGGGAGCGGGATGCGACGGGTGTCCACGAAGAGGCTGTTGATGCGCGTGTCGGCCCAGAGGCCGTATCCGTGAGGGGCCAGCCACTCGCCCACGGCGGGGAGCTTGCGCCCCGTGACGAAGTCGACGGTCTCGACGCAGATCACGGCCGGCCGGTGCCGGGTCAGGTCGAGCGTCGCCAGGACATCGAGGTCATGGCCCTCGACGTCGATCGAGAGAAAGTCCACGGGGACCGGGGCGCGCTCCCAGACGGCGGAGAGCGGAGCGACCGGAAGGTCGAGCACTTCACGGACGGCGATTCCCCGTTCCCGCTCCATCCGCGCGGCCTCGTCCGCGGAGAAGGTGTTGAGGGTCGGGTCCGACATGCGGAAGAAGCGCGCCGTTCCCGCCTGCGGGGCGATGCCGAGGTTGAGGTTCAGGTCTCCCGGTCGCGCCGGGGGGAAGGCGGCGAACAGGTCCGGGTCGGGCTCGATGTTGATCCCGCGCCCGCCCAGCGCGTGGAAGAGCGCCGTGTTGCTCAGGTGCGTCGGGTGGTGCGCGCCGACGTCCACGTATCCGGGGCGGGCGATGCCGAGGAACTCGTGGAGCACGAACCACGCGATCAGGTCCTCGCCGCACTGCGCGGAACTCGGGCGGACCACGGCGCGGCGGAGGTCGTCGTCGAAACCCGCGGCGACCCGGGCAGCGGCCCCGAGCTTCAGCCGGAGCTTGCGGAGCACGCGCGCGATCGAGGGGCGGGAGGGCGTCACGGGCGGTGGCGGGCGAGGCGGGCGGCTCCGATGCGGCGCCGGATCCACGGGAGCCAAGTGCGGGGGTGGCGGAGATTGACGTGGAACTGGTCGGCCTCGCCGCCGTCGCCCGCCGGCTCGTGCCGCAGGCGGGCGAAGCCCGCGCCCCTGAGCATGGCCTCGACCTCGCTTCGGGCCGCCTGCCCCGCGTAGAGCGGCCGCTCGGCGACCTCGATCCAGAGCGCGGTCGTCCGCCGCAGGGTCGCGGCCGCGCCCCGGAGCACGAGCGCCTCGGCGCCCTGCACATCCATGTGCATCAGGTCCACCCGGCCGAGGCCGCGCCGCGCGGCGACGGCGTCGAGCGTCTCGGTCGGCACCGTGATCTCCCGTCCGAAATCGAGCCAGCCGGGCAGACCCGCGCCCGCGACGGGTGCGAGCAACGAACTCGATTTGTTGCCGGGATCCCAGCCCGGCGGCAGGTCCGCGCCGGCCGGGCGTCCGGCCGAGACATGGAAGCGCGCCTGGCCGGCCCGGTCGCTCAGGGCCAGCGGCACCAGTTCGACGCGTCCGCCGAGCGCCTGCTTCGCGATGGTCGCGGCGACCCGACGCTGGTTCTCGGGCAGCGGCTCGAACGCCAGCACGCGCGCCTCCGGATAGGCGCGGGCGTAGCGGACGGCGTCCTCGCCCTCGCAGCTGCCGATGTCCAGCACCAGCCGGGGCCAGGAACGCGGACCGAGGCGCGCCATCTCCTCGAGCGCCACGGACGGCCGCGCGAGATAGTCCGCCAGCGCGGCGTCGGCGTCAGCCGGGGAGTCGCTCATGGTTCACCGTCATGGAATTCAGCACGGTCCCGACCCCGTAGGCGCGCGGGATGTAGCCCGCCGCCGTCTCGCCGGAAATCTCGATCCGTCCGGACTCCCCCTGGAGCAGCGACCGGTCGTCCTGGGTCAGGCCGACGAGGAGCCGGTAGCCGCCCGCGGCGAGGTGGACGCGGTCCTGGCGGAACGTGACGCGGTGGCGGCCGGACGAGAATTCCGCGGGTGGCATCCAGCACGTCTGGACCGCCTCGCCTTCGGCTCCGACCAGGCCGAGGGCGACGACGAGACGCGCGCATTCCCGCCGGACCTCGAGATCGACCTCCATCCGCCACGTCGCCCCGAGCTTGAACTCCTCCGCCGGCCGCCCGTCGGCGTCCAGCGTGCGGCAGGCCAAGACGCGGACCGGCCCGTCGGCGGGAGCCGCCGGGACCGGACCGCGGGCTCCGTCGCCGGCGAGCTGGAGATACCGTTCGAGCACGGGGGCGACGGGCCCGGCCTGTTCCAGCCGTCCGTCGCGCAGCAGGAGCGCGCGGCTGCAGAGCTGACGGACCGCGCCGAGGTTGTGGCTGACGAACAGCACCGTGCGCCCGCTTCCCTGCGCGACCTCGCGCATTTTCCCGAGGCATTTCCGCTGGAACTGCGCGTCGCCGACCGCGAGCACCTCGTCGACGATGAGGATCTCGGGCTCGAGGTGGGCGGCGACGGCGAAGGCGAGGCGGACGTACATGCCGCTGCTGTAGCGCTTCACCGGCGTGTCGAGGAAGCGCTCGACCTCGGCGAAGGCGACCATCTCGTCGAACTTCGCGCGGATCTCCGCCCGCGACATGCCGAGGATGGCGCCGTTGAGGTAGATGTTCTCGCGGCCGGTCAGGTCGGGGTGGAACCCCGTGCCGACCTCGAGCAGCGAGGCGACCCGGCCGCGCAGGGTGATGCGGCCGGTGGTCGGCTCGGTGATGCGCGAGAGGATCTTCAGGAGCGTGGACTTGCCCGCGCCGTTGCGGCCGACGATGCCGATGACCTCGCCGGGCTGGACCGCGAAGGAGACGTCGCGCAGGGCCCAGAACTCCTCCTTCTCGAACGACGTGCCCCAGCGGTAGCGGCGCCAGAGCTTGCGGGCCGTGTGGTGCAGGGTGTCGCGCAGGCTGTCGTGCCGCGACTCGTGCTCGATCACGTACCGCTTGCCCAACCCGGAGACCTCGATGGCGGGGGCGCTCATACGATGTCGGCGAACTGCCGTTCGGTGCGGCGGAAATACCAGAGTCCGGTCCAGAGCAGGAGGGCCGCGACCAGGATGGAGACGCCGAGCCCGGGGAGGTGCAGGTCGGTGCGCCCGGCGAGCAGGCACCAGCGCACGCCGTCGACGACGCCGGTGAGCGGATTGAGCGCGAGCAGGTCGCGCCAGTTCGGCAGGAAATCGGTCCGGTAGCCGACCGGCGTGACGAAGAGCCCGATCTGCAGCACGAAGGGCGTGATGAAGCGGAAATCCCGGAACTTCACCGTCAGTGCCGTGATCCACAGCCCGGCGCCGAGCGCGATGACGAGGCCGAGCAGGAGGAAGGCGGGCAGGAGCAGGAGCTGCCAGCCGGGCGCGATGCCGAACAGGAAGATGAGCGGCAGGGCGAGGGCGAGGATGATGGCGAAGTCCACCAGCGCGACGGCGAGCGCGGACAGCGGGACGAGCAGCCGGGGGAAGTAGACCTTGCTGATGAGGTGCGAGTTGCCGACGAGGCTGTTGCCCGCGCCGTTGAACGCGCTCGTGAAGAGCTGCCAGGGCAGGTTGCCGCAGAGCACGATGAGGAAGTACGGCACGCCGCCGGACGGCATCTTCGCGAGGTGGAAGAAGACGAAGGTCAGCAGCAGCGTCTGGACGACCGGCTGGATCACCGCCCAGGCGACGCCCAGCACCGCCTGCTTGTATCGGACCTTGATGTCGCGCCAGGCGAGGAAGCCGAGCAGCTCGCGGTAGCGCCAGAGGTCGCTCCAGTAGCGCGCCTCGGCCCGGCCGGCTTCGATCACGAGGGCGGGAGGGGGATTCAAGGGAGGAGCGCCGCGGCGAGGCGGCGGCGGAAGGCGGGGAAGGCGAACGAGGCCGCGTGCGCGCGGATCGCGGCGGGGTCGCGGGGGTGCAGCACGAGGTCGTTCAAGGCGGCGGCAATCTCGGGAATGTTCCCGTACTCGGCAAGCGCGCCGACGGGGGCGTCGATCACCTCGGGCGCGCCGCCCGCCCGGGCCGCGACGCAGGGCTTCCCGTAGGCCATGGCCTCGAGGTAGACGAGGCCGAAGCCCTCCTTGCGGCTCGGCAGCGCGAAGAGGTCGCACGCGGCGTATTCCGCGGCGAGTGCGTCGTCGTCGATGATGCCGGTGAAGACGACCGCCTCCGCGACCCCGATGCGCTCCGCGAGCCGCCGCAGGCGGTCGAGGTCGTTCCCGCCGCCGACGATGCGCAGGTGCGCCCCGGGCCGCCGGCGGCGGAGCAGGGGCAGCGCCTCGATCAGCGTGTCGAAGCCCTTGTAGGTGTCAGCCGCCGTCAGTCGGCCCACGCTGAGGATGCGCGGACCGGGCCCGGCCGGCGTCCCCGACGGAGACTCCACCGGGGCGAAGGCCGGGTCGAAGGTGTTCGGTACGATGATGAGCCGGGCCGGGTCGAGGGCCGGGCAGAAACGCAGCATCTGCCGCCGGGTGTACTCGCTGATGCACAGGATCCGGTCGGCGGCGAGGAGGGCCCGCCGCTCCAGCACCGTGTACGGCCGCCAGACTTCGATCCCGTGGGCGACGAGGTGGATGGAGACACGGCGGTGGACGAGGCGGGCGAGCCACGCCACCGGCAGCAGATGCAGGTGGCCGCAGACGATCCGGTCCGCCCCCTGCGTCGCCGCCAGCGTGGCGCGGATGAACGCCATCTTCCTGCGACCGCAGCCAAGGTGCGTGGTCAGCGCCGGCGTCGAGTACCGCGGCAGACGCGGGTCGTCGCCCGGGTGGTCGTTCAGCACCACGCTCGCCACCGTGCCGCCGGGGCCCGCGGTCTCGCAGAGCGCCCGCAGGTAGAGCCGCAGGATGCGCGCGATGCCCCCCTCGCCGAGGAAGAGCTCCGGACTGAGCAGCACGGTCCTCATCCGCGGGTCGTCCCCCTTCTCCCCGCTACGGCCACGAGCATCGCCACTGTCCAGACCCGCGACCAGGCGCGCGTGTCCGAGCCGGCCAGGTACTCCTGCCAGAGCCGCCCGACCGCGGCGGCATCCAGCCACGGGCAGCGGGCGAGCGCGGCGGGGGAGAAGCAGTCGTCGAGGAAAGGCCGCAGCTCCGCGCGCATCCAGCGGGGGAACGGCAGCGTGAAACCCTGCTTTCGCCGCCGGCGCACCTCCGCCGGCACGACCCCCGCCACCGCGTCCGCCAGCGCCCGCTTCGGCTCCTCCGGCGTGTGCTTCCACGCCGCCGGCTGGGCCCAGAGCCAGGACAGCAGCTGCGTGTCGACGAAGGGCACCCGCAGCTCGATGGAATGGGCCAGGCTGAAGATGTCGCTGTCGCGCAGCAGCACGTCGGCCATGTAGGTCCGCAGCTCCCAGGCGCTGAGGATCTGGAACGTGTCGGCCCCCAGCAGGTCGCCGACGAAGTCGTCGAGCATCGGGTGGTGGGGCCCGAGCCGCACCGCGCTCTCGCGCGCGTCGGGCGACAGGAGCGCCAGCCGGGTCGCCTCGGGCAGCACCCGCCGCTGCAGCGACGCCAGTTCGTGGAGGTCGCGGGCCGAACCGAGGAAATCGGCCAGCTTCCGGGCCCGGGCGTACGGGCGGCGCTGGAGTTCCCGGACGATCGCCTGCCGGACGCGCCGCGGCAGCCGACGCCAGAGGGGCAGGAGCGCCGCCAGCCGCGGCAGCTGCCGGAACGACGGATAGCCCCCGAAGAGCTCGTCACCCCCGAGCCCCGAGAGCGCCACCTTCACGCCGCCTTCGCGCGCCGCGAGGCTGGCGTAGTAGGTGTTGATCCCGTCGCCGGTCGGCTGGTCGCACGCGGCCACGATGCGCGGGAGGTCCGCCGCGACCCGCGCCCCGGTCAGCATGAACTCATGGTGCTCGGTCCCGAACTCCTCCGCCGTCGCGCGCGCCGCGGCGGCCTCGGAATAGGCGGGATCCTCGAAGAC
>JACCDO011269481.1_pt1 | contig 15803 bp, 15 predicted proteins | sample 7446101 | NCBI WGS metagenome assembly JACCDO01 (sample SAMN15323440, study PRJNA562643) | freshwater metagenome | isolation source: river surface water | place: USA:Blue River Watershed | collected 2017-08-16
AGGAGGCACTCAACTCGCTCGAGGCTTCCCCCGAAGAACGCACCAAGATGGAGGAGATGCTCCACAAGCTCTTCGCCAAAGGCACCGAAGTCTACCGCGGCTACGTTGACGACCCGCGCAACACGGACAACGCGTGGATGGAGACAGTCGCCATGAACTTCCATGACGAGGACGGCAGCGTCTTCGACAAGTTCAAGCTCAAGGCCGGTGACGATGCGGTCGGAGTTATGTGGAAGGCGATTACGCCTGACATTAAGCTCTTCGCTTCGCACACCGACTTTGTTCGCACTGTCTACAAGCAGCGCACTGGTCGTGAACTCTAAGTGCTTTTATGTTTCTGTGTTTCTGTGTTTTTCGTTGTATGTGTGTCGTCCCTTTTTCCGGCGTTTCTCATCTTTCATAAAACTACAAAACCCATAAAACAAAATTTTTTTTATTAGTTAAATAATAATTAAATAAAGGTGTAAAAACTTAAACATAAGTAATTTATATTTTTTTTAACCTTCAATTAAATTAGTTCCATTGTCATCAATAACTGTATGACTTTCCGATGGTTCTTTTAAAAATTTATTAAATACAAAGGTCGAAAGTATAACAAACCCAGTTATTAATCCAATTTTATATTTATTGTTGTCAGTTTTGGAAATAAAATATCCGAAAAAAACAGCGAAAATGATGTATACAAGAATTTTATATATACTTTTATTAGATGATTTTGTATTATTATTTAATAAAAGTGTTGTTCCTGGTATTTCATTATTTGAATTATTAGTATTAAATGGTGGTTTAGTGGGATCAGTGTTATTTTCATTAATAATTTCATTAAGTTTTTCGTTTATTGTTAAACTAATTGGTTCTTGAGTAGTAGTTGTTTGGGTTTTTGGGATTTCTAGGTTAGTAACAATTGATTTATTAATTTCATTTGTTGTATTTTCCATTTTCAGATTTTTAAGTGATGTTTTGTAAGAGATTTTTCTAATAGTAATTTTTCTAATAATATAGAAAAAATTATAAAAAAAATAACTCATCATTTCAAAAATACTTAATTTTAGATAATTTAGATAATGTTTGTCCAAAAATTGAAAATAATTGTGTTAATTAATGATTAATAATTTTTCACTGTCATTAACATGTCACAACCTGGAGCGCGTACATTGGGGGATTTTATCTTTCCAGTTTTATCCAAGCACTCTAAAAAGATGAAAGTCAAGCAACAAAATCCACCGATTAAGAATGTTTCAAATGACAAATTTGAATCATGGAAAGCTCATATTCGCTCAACCCTTATCGAACTTGTTGATAATCCAGAGCTTGCGGATGAACTCCTTGAATGGAATTGGGAAAACAATGACCTTCGTTCGGTTGTTGTTGAGTTTCTGGTGGAAGTTCATATGAAGAAGCTTCAGCATCTCTACATTGACATTGACTTCATTGATCCTGAGTGGATTGAGGCTGTCAATTGTGAAGTGAGTAAGGGATACTTCAAGGCAATCCAGAAGTTTCGCAACTAAACAGTTGTGTAAACTCTATGATTTTTAAATTTTTTTTTATAAACTAGAAAATATAAAAAATAAAACTTTGTTTTTTAGCTAGATTTAGGTTATTATTTAATAAAAATTGAAAAAAATAAGAATAAAATAGATGCCTTAAAAAATCACTGCCACAGCATGTCGAATCATCAATCCACACCCCAACTCGCATTGGGTATGATCCTCTTCCCTGTCTTGACTAACCTCACGGAGGAGGTGAAGGCACCCACCCGGACGAAGGAAGAACTCCAAGCTTGGAAGGAGCGGATTCAGTCCACTCTTGCCATGCTTGTTGAGAAACCGTATCTTGCGAAGAGCATCCAACGTTGGGACTTGTCGGACAACGTTCTTCGTTCGTTTGTCGTCGAGTTTCTGGTGCAGGAGCATCTGAAGAACCGCCAGCATCTCTACCTTGACATGGAAGACTTTATCGCGCCTGAGTGGCGTGAGAAGGTCTACCGTGAAGTGGAAGATGGATTCTGGGCGGAGAAGCAGAAGCTCTTCATCTAAACTAGTTGTGCAAACTACTACATTTTTTTTTATTTTTTTATTATTTTTTATTATTTTTTATTATTTTTTATTATTTTTTATTATTTTATAAATATTTTTTATATAAATCAAGTGCTTTGACACGATTTGCGGAATAATCAACACATGGCTTAGGATACTTAATTTTATCCGAATATTTGACATAAGATTCATTCCATGTGTGTATGTCTTTAGGCGGAACATCTTTAAGTTCTGGTAGCCATTTTTTGATATATTCCGCTTGTTTGTCAAATTTTTCAGATTGTAACCAAGGGTTAAATATTCTAAAATATGGTTGTGAATCAAATCCTCCACCTGCTGACCAAAGCCAACCACCTACATTACTAGAAGGGTCATAATCCAATAAATGTTGTGCGAAATATTTTTCACCCCATCTCCAATTACACATTAATGTTTTAACTAAAAAGGAAGCTACAATCATTCTAGCTCTATTATGCATAAATCCAGTTGTATTAATTTGTTTCATTGCTGCATCAACAACTGGAAAGCCTGTTTCTCCATTACACCACTTATGAAATAATTCTTGTGTTCCTGACCATTTAATTTTATCAAATCTTTCATCCATTGATTTCCCTTCTAGGACTTTAGGATTAAAAAAAATTGCTTGAGCATAAAAGTCATGCCAATATAATTCATTGAAGAAGGCACTATCTTTCGGTAAATTTTTATGAAATCCATAATAAATTTCACGAATTGAAACACATCCGAATTTAATATAACCACTTAAAAATGTAGTTTTGAAGGTTAATTCATCTCTTCTTTTGACATAATCTACAAAGTTCTTGGAATTTTTAATAATATCTAGGGCTAATGAACGTCCACCATGAACATTAATCTGTTCATTTTTTTTATAATATTTATCCAAGATGTCAGCACCTACTCCCCCGGAGAGTGATAATAATTTACCAGAATTCTTCTTATCAAAATCCCTAGGTTCTGGAACTTTTATCTTAATGGCTTTATTTTTATAAGGTGTATATTTGGTATAAGGTGAACCATTATCAGTTTTAATAGATTCGATTGGTGTTAAAGTATAATCCTCAGTTAATATGAATTCAATGTCATTTTTAGCTAGGAATTCTTTAATTTCTTGGTCTCTTTTTTTGGCAAAAGGAGTATAATCCTGGTTTGAATAAACTTTTTTAATTGGGTGTTTATCTGTTTTTTTTGATTGTGACTTTAGAATATCTTTTAATATATCTAAATCATTTCCATGAAAAACAGTTAATTTATTATTTGACATCAATTCTAATTCTTTTAATGATTCATGCATAAATTGAATTGAATTTTGACTTTTATATGAGTTTTTATCTGAAACTTGATTTGGATTAACTATAAAAATAGGATAAACAAAAGATGATTCTGAAGTAGCAGTTAATAATCCAGTATTATCATCTAGACGTAAATCTCTTCTAAAAATAAATATTGAAGACGTTGTTAAAGACGTTGTTAAAGACATTATATATTATTGTTTTCTTATTTGTTATATATTTTTTAGAAAAAAGTAATATTAAAAAAAAATCTAAAAATAAAACGAAAATAAACATAAAAAATAAAATAAAGAAGACTAAGATGTATCTAGAATTACTTTTTGTAAAATATTATGTTCTAGATATAAAATAATTATATTTTTATTTTCTGTATAAAACAATAAAGTAAATATAAATTTTAACAATAAAAATGATATCAAAAAAACAAATGGTAATAAATGGTGCTTGGAATCTTCCTAGAATATTAGCTAGCTCAAGAGTTTTAACATTTTTATATTTACCTATTATTTTAATTTCATTACAATTAAATATTCAAAAGTATAATAAATTTTTTTTTATAGGTTTATCTATGATTTTATTAATTTATTTATGGATAAATCTATTTTTTGTAGCATATAGAGCATTAGATAAAAATTTTACAGGTGGTTTAAAAATTAGAAAGGTAATAACACTATTTATTATGTCAACACTAACATATGCATTTTTTTATTATGCTATGATAAATTATGATATCGATTCATTTCAATCTGTTGTTGGAATAGAAAAAATAGTTTCACAGGACCCATTTTTAGCTTTTTTTGACATGACTTTCTTTTCAATGAATATAATATCAACTCTCGGTTATAATTTTGATTTGAGTCCTAGAGCTAGATTTATGAAATTTATAGTTATGACACAATGTTTTAGTAGTATAGTATTACTAATGATTTTATTATCAAGAGCTATTTAATTATTTATTATATTAACTATATACTTTATTAACTATATACTATAATTACAAAAAATATAAAACATGTAACTAGAACATGACTTTTTTGAAAGATGATGTTCTAGTTACATGTTTATCATTTTTTATCATTTTATAAAAAAGTAAAATTTATAAAAAGTAAAAAAGTGTTTAAGAATAAATCAATATTAGTATTTAGTATAATAACTGCTACCTATCTTTACTATATCTAGAAATGATTGTAAAAATAAAATCATTATTAAATAAGATTTTTAAATATATTTTACCTTTAACATTGACATATTTGTCATATTTTATTATTTCAAATATTTATAATTATTTTAAATATGAAAATATCAGTATACCATCTGAGTTACGTGGTTGGTTTTTAATGTCAATTATTTCACCTATAATGACTGGTATTTTATCAACAAGTAATTGGATAAATTGGATTGAAAAACATATTTTATATTCCCATGTATGGGATGAAAAAATAAATGGCTCAAACATAATTGAATGGTTGACTATCTATTTAATGAAACATAAAGTTTATGCATTTGATGGATTAACAAAAATTATTACCAATAAAAATTCTATTTGGTGGGATGATAATAAAACATTATCAGCTCGTCCACAAATTTATGAATTGCCATCTGGATGGATTATTTTCAAATATAAATCAAAATATCTATTCGCATATTTTCCTTATCCATCTGTTCATGAAACAAATTATTCACATACAATCAATACATATTCTAATATAACAATTTATTCATTAAAACGTATAAGTTGGAGTGGGTTTTTAGAAGATATTAGTAATTATTACTATGATAATAATCAAAATGCAACAAAAATTACTGTTTATAGAAATATTGAAAAATATGTTGATGATGGTTGTAAATCCATGATAGATTTAAGAGAAAATGCATCTATTGAGATGTGTTTTGGTAATCCAGAAAAAGAAAACGCATGGAATAGTGTCTTGAATTTTTTTAATATTGAAACTAAAAATTATTTTAAAAAGATAAATCAACCATATAAAACTGCTTATTTAATTCATGGACCAACTGGAACAGGTAAAACTGAATTATTATATCAATTAGTTTCATTTACTTGGAAAAATTATCAAAAACCATTGTATATAATTAATCCAACTAATATGAATGACAATCAATTAGAAGAATTATTTAATAATATTCAGTCAGGTTTTATTTTGGTTGATGAATGGGATTTATTTTTAGATAAAGAATTACAAAAAAATAAAGATACAGATATGCCTAGTCTAAACTGTTGGCTTAACATTTTAGATAGAGCTCCGGGTGAATTAATATTTTGGTTTACTACTAATAATTATCAAAATCTCGCCAAATTAAATGATGGTGCTTTAATTAGACCTGGAAGAATTGATCATATATATAAATTTGATAAAATGACACCCCATGAAGTAAGAAATGCTTGGAATTTTTTTAATCCAAATGATATTGATTTAAAAACGATGAAAGATGAAGATTTAAATGACTTAACTATCTCACATATTGTAAATCATTTAAAAAAGAAATTACCATTTATTGAATTGATTAAGAATAATAAGAAAAATTAGATTTATTAATATTTTTTCGTTGTTTTTTTATAAAATTTATCTAAAACTAAAATATATCAAAATCTATAATATATTTTAATGTTAATTAATTTTGATTCTATAAAAGAAATTTTAAAAAAAGAAAATATTAATATTATTGGTGCTTTACATATTGGAGCACATGAATGTGAAGAACTTTCATTTTATAATCAAATTGGGTTAAAAAATGAATCAATCGTTTGGATTGATGCAATAAATTCTAAAGTAGTTCAAGCAAAAAAAAGAGGAATACCTAATGTTTATAATGCTATAATTACAGATAAAGATGATGAAGAAACAACTTTTAATATTTCAAATAATGTTCAATCTTCAAGTATATTAGAATTTGGAACACATTCAAAAGAACATCCATGGGTTGTTTATGTTGATAAATTTAAACAAAAAAGTATCACAATTGATTCTTTTTTTGAAAGAAATAACCTAGATGCATCAAAATATAATTTTTGGAATTTTGATATTCAAGGTGCAGAATTATTAGCATTAAAGGGTGCTAGAAAATCAATTAAATATGCTAAAGCATTATATCTTGAAGTTAATGAAAAAGAATTATATAAAAATTGTGCATTAATCAGTGAAATTGATTCATTTTTAGCAGAATATAATTTTAAAAGAGTATTAACTGATATTACAAAACATGGATGGGGTGATGCATTGTATATTATACAATAATCATAAATAAAAAATAAAACATATATAATTACTTTATCAAACAAAAGTGATATTCTTATTTTTCATATTTTGAATTCTTCCATATCATGAAATTCATAATGATTAACATATTTGATTTCTAATGAAATTAGTCTATGAATTTCTTTAAAAGATGGATTCCATGGATTTTGTTTTGATAAACTACAAAAATGTTTTGCTGATTTAACTAATAAATCTTTGTGGTCAACAATTGAAATTTGTTTTATAACATTCTGTGCAGAAAACAGATTAATTTTGACTTTAATAAAGTTTTTGCAAAGAGTGCTCAAATTTTTGTCGTATAAGATGATTTGTTCATTTACGTCAATCCTTGTTTGTTCAGAATTAGTTGTATTAAAAATCTTAAATAATTGAGAGATTGAATTACGTATTTTGTATATTTTGCTCTCAAATGATTTACATTCCCATATTAATGATACCATAAAAGTATACATAAATGGAGGTATTCTCATAGGATAATAATGAACATGCGAAGGATTGCATTTTTGAATTTCCATGTTTTGCTCAAAACTTACTTCAATGTTTTTCCCTATGTTTTGTTCATTTGAAAGAGTCAAAATTCCTTTTTCAGATAAATCAGAATCATTTATCCAACAATGAAGTTTACTTCCATTAGGCAAGTCTATTTGTTGATTTTCTTTAAACTCCATAAGTGTAATAGGATTTAGTATCGTGTTAATGTTTATGTTGTTATTAATTTAAAAATCAATTTTTTAAATTAATTCTTCTACAAAAAAGCAAAAATATAATACATTGCGGTGTAAACAATATAAATAATGTTTTATTTTTTTTTATTTTTATATGAACAAACATGTCTAATTGTGTTGTTAATATTATAGAAATTAGTTCCTTTATTAATATAAGATTGTTTCATGATTTCATCAAATATATCTTGTGTTAATTCTAATTCTTGCATATAAAATGATATAAATTTAGGAAAATACATTTTAATATTGTTTCTTAAATTTAATTCATTTTCTTGTTTTTCTGTGAATTTTATTTTATATAATTCAAATAATAAATTTATCATCATTGACAATAAATCAAAATTATATAATTTAAATTTAGGACAAACTGATATTCCAAAATTAATTTCACAATTATATCTTACATCATCAACGATACCAGCAATATTAGGTATAAATCTAGCAATTTTATTAACTAAATATCTCTGAGGTAATATTTTTAATTTACCTAAATTAATTGATGAATTATCAAAATCCGCTAAAATTGGTATAAAATTGGTGATTATTTTTCCCTTTTCTAATAAATCATATTTATTGTTATTACCGCTATTATCTGATGAATGTTCTTTTTCTTTTATAAATATATTATTAATTTTTAAATCAGAATGAATAAATCCTAAATTATTTTGATAATATCTGATAACTTTTATGAAAGGTTTTATAACTTCTTCAATAAGAAAAATGTCATATTGTTCCAATATTTCTTTAATTTTTTCCTTACTATATTTTTCTTCTTTAATAAAAATATTTATATTTTGTATATGATTATTTGATATTATTGAAAATAAATCAGAATATTTTTTATTTTTAAATTTATCTTCAACCTGAAGAAAATTAGTTAATAAATATACTTGATTTTGATTACTAGCTATATCAACTAAATAATTTGTATATGGTTTTATTTCATTTGCAAAATATTCTTTATTAATTGCGGAATTGAATAAAAATGGTTGTGATATAGCTAAATTTATAATAATTTCATTCATGATACGTTTCAAATAAAAACAATTTTTTTTAATAACTATTTTTGTATCTTTATAATTGTATATTTTAACAATGTAATCATTTTTATAAATTCCAAAAATAGCTCCTGAACCACTTTTAATTTTCAAAGTTTTTATATTTTCTAAAACATCACTTACTTTTTGTGGATTATAATTAATAATTAAAACATTTTTTATATATTGTTTTATTTTGTCTACAAATGATAAATTATTTATATTAATCTTATAATTTTTAAATTTTTTAGATGATTTTTTAGATAAATTTCTAGATAATTTTTTAGATAATTTTTTAGATTTATTATTTGAATTAATTACAACATCATTTGTGTTTTGAGGTTTTATAATTTTTTTAGAAGATTTTTTAGATGAAATTAATATATTATTATTTTGTATATTATTTTTTTTTGATTCATGTAAATTATCTTCTATTTTTTCTAATTTTTTGGACATGTTAATATTATACAATTTATTATTTATCATGATAATAATTTTATAATTATAAAAAAATAAAAGTTAAAAATGCAGTTTAATTGTTCACTAAATGCTTTAATTTTGAAAAAATGACATATGAGGGACTGGATAAGATGAAAAATATTGGAAAGGATATCTATATGGTTTGCGATATAATGTTTTTTCATAAAAAACAGTTTTTTTAGGAGCACTTTTCCAATTTAATAAAGGTGTTTGTGTATAAACATCCCAACCTTTTGAGAAATCCATAAAATCAGTATTTGTAAGTGAAGAAGAAAAATCTTCCTTCACAGATGAAACGTTAGGATTATTTTGTAATGTATGTTCAAAATCTTTTACTATTTCAGAACTATTCATATCATCTATTGTTTTATTTTGGTCTTTATAACTAAAAATACATACAATCAATAATACAAGTGCAATTACGGTAAAAAGTGGTAAATCCATATTTAATTTATTTTTATTTATTTAAATTTCTTTCTTATAATAATACTTTATTACATTATTATGAGAATTTTTCAAAATAAAAAATAAAATAAACTAAATCATCTAAAAAACTAAATTGATAATTCAGATTCATATAAAGTCATACGAAGACTTTTAGATGGTTTAATATCATGTTCTTCGAGTTCTTTGATATATTTTAAAGCTTGATTAACCAAATTAATAAATATTTGACTATGTGTCTTTTCTGCAATATGATTAAAAAAATCATTAAAAGAAGTTATAGTAAATTCTATTGGATTTTTAATCCATTCTAGAAATTCATTGTCATAAATAATATTTGTTCCTTTAATAATATGATATGATAATAGACTAGTTGTTTCTTCTAATTTATTTTTTTGTCTGTTTCTAGTTATATCACAGTATTCAGGTTTAATTAAAAAATCTTTAAAATTATTAGATTGAGTATTAATATGATGAAATATTTTAGCAATTTGTAATGCAAAGAATTTTTTTTCTTGGAAAAATAAGTCTTCTCTAATTTCATCTATTTTTTCTAAATCAGATGCATCTAGAATTGGTTTTCTAAGACTTTTGTTTTCTAAATAATAAATTTGATAAGCATTAGCAAAAGAATTTAAAAATACGGTTAAAGATTCCGTCAATGCTTCAAAAATTCTAGGTCCTTCATTATTAATAATTTGGTAATGACAATTTACATCTACTTTTTCACGTATAAAATTATGAGAACGGTCAATATTATAATAATGAATAGATTCATGTAAAATTAATTTAAAATGTTCTTCTTTTCTCCAAATATTAATATATTTATCGGTTATTGATGTTTGATATGTGCATCCTGAATTAACTTCATCTGGTCCAAATACTTTCCCTTTTCTAGGAAAATATTTTTGCGTATCAAGTAAATATATATCAAAATTAATAGGTGTTTTATTATATTTATTATCAGGTTTATTTTTAATATATAACATATAAACCGATTTCATTCTAGCATATAAAAATGCCCAATAAATATTATTTAAATCTATCAATTCATTTGTTTGTATTTTAAATGATAATTCAGTATCTTTAAATTCATATAAATATTTGAAACCTAAATCTATTTGTTGTCTAATTTTTAGTGAAATAAATCTAAGAGAATTATTTAAATAATTAATAATTTGTTCTGTGATATTTAATATATCTAGAATTTCATGTTCTAGTAATGTATTAGATGTTAAATCATTTTTATTTTTTCCTAGGTAATCTCTATAATGTCTTAAAGAATCTATAAAATTAATATTTGTAACAGGTGAATTTTCATAAATTTCTACATTATATTTATTAAACCATTCAGCTAATGATTGTTGTGTTTTTATTTTTCGAAGGTCTTTAATAATATGTTCATCAAATTTTAAATTTTGACATAAATGTAAATTATATTTTTTATTATTTAGTATTTTGAAAAATAGGCATTCTAGATTATCATCATTTGATGGTTTATTTATTTTTTGTTTTGTAAGTTTAATACTATTTGGATTAAATTCTGTAACTAATTTATGGTAAATTTGACAATATTGGGACATCCAATTAAATAATTTTTGTTTATTTTGTAAAGAATATTTTCTAGATAATAAAGAAGTTCTAGGTGTAAAATCTCTAACTTCTTTGTATAATTTAGTAAGTGTTTTTTTTAAGTATAGTTTCATTTAATATTAATAACACCTTTGTTTAGTATTTTGTTTATTCTTTAACATTAAAAATGAAAAAAAATGAAGGTTTATTATTCAAAAGATGATAATGATAAAAGAAAAATCAAATCAATATTAAAAAAAGAAAAATTGAATGAATATAACACAAATTTGGTTTATTACATATAAATTTTCATATTTTAATATATAAAATGGATAATATTAATTATCAATATAATTCATATCCTGATTTTTTAAACAGAAAAATAATAGATGGTTTTCGAAAATTAATAAAAGATACAAAAAAAATTATCGAATATTACCAAAAATATAATTATAACAATGAAGCTGAACAATTGAAATTTAAATTGTCAATATTTCATAAAGCATATGTTGTAATTAAAAATTACAGAAGTGAAATTTATGATGGTAAACAGTTAAATGGTATAAAAGGCATCAGTCCTGGAATACCAGAAAGAATCAATTTGATTTTGGAACATGATAATACAAATGATTTTAAAGTCGAAGAATTAGCAATAGCATATCAAGAATGTCCTGATATGGATACAAACAAAGACATAAATGACGACGTTTATCTATTTGTAGATATGGATTATGATTCATCAAGAAATGCATCACCAACATCACCATCTTTTAACACAAGTAGTAATTCTTCTAGTTATTTGAATAGTTTTAAAAGTGTATCTTCAAGTGTAATAGAGGGTGTAAAAAATAATATTCCTAATCCATTACATGTTTTTAAAAGAATTAGTGTAAGTAATTTTGTAGGAGGATATTTAGAAGATGAAGATTATCATACTTCTTATACTCCAGTAAATGAATCATATATTGATATACCACCACATCAAATTGTTTAAATAAAATGAAAAAATTAAAAAGTTTCATATTTTTCTATTTTATTGTATTTAGAAAAAATCTTCATCTGATTCGTTATCTTCATCATCTGTATCATCGTCATCTTCTTCATCAATAATTTTTTGAATTTCTGATTTATGTTTTTTGTAAAATAAGTCATTAATTTTTTTAATAGCTTGTTTAGCGTTTACTCCACCTTTTACAGCATCAAGATTATTAATAACATTTCTTACATCACCTAAGAATGATTCACTAGTTTCATTATTTGGTGTTGGTGTTGGTTCAGATTTATTGTTTGATTTAATATTTGAATTATTTTTACCATTTGGTGTGGTTTTTGTGCTTTTGTTATCTTCTTTCTTGGTTGGTTTAAAGAAACCTGGATTTAAATTTTTAAGAGCTAAACTTTTTATTTCATTATCAGATTTTGAAGAATCTTTTATTGATTCTTCATCAACATCTTCATAATCTTCGGTAACATCTTCTTTATCTGAATCTTCACTATCTTCTTCCTTTTTCGAAATTTTTGTTTTATTGAGCTTTGTTTTATTAAGTTTTGTTTTATTGAGTTTTGTTTTTTTATTTTTATTATTTTTTGATTTAGTATCATCAACAATATTAGAGTCTTCTCCTGCAATTGGAACAATTGATGTATTGAAATGTTCTGTAACTTCATAGTTATCAGATGAAGATGTTTTAGGATAATATAATGCTAGAATTGAAAAAGCTAGCATGAATCCAAGAACTTTATTAAATAATAATATTAACATGGTTAATATAATTACTACAGCTAGAATTACAGGATTAAATAAAATATGATAGTATAAATCAGGGTTATTTCTTAATCCTATTGTATAACCTATAATAATAGCAATTAAGAAATATGTAAAAACTGGATTACACAATATTTCTTTTGTAAATTTATTAAATAATTTAATTGGGTAGTCTACTTTCATTCTTTCTTTTACTATATTTATACAAAATATTTATAATAAAAATACCTTCAACAAAAGTAAAAAAAATAAATCAATCAAATGATTAAAAATCAGGTGGTCCTTCTCTTATTTTAAGATTTGAATATGGATTAACATTATTTATAATCGAAGATGTTCCAGATAGATTATTTTGTAATGTTGGTGTTGTTGTTTCTGTAATAGTTTTAACAGTATCTAGAATGGTAACTTGAGAAGATTTAATGTAATTAAAAATAACAATGGAAATGAATACTAATGAAAATACTTTCACATAAGACATGTTTTCAACTTCATTTTTTTTCTGTTTTTGGTCAAAATGAAAAGCAGCTGTTGCTATAAATGCAATAATAACTGCAATAACATATGTATTTGATAAATCTAACATCTTAATTTATTTTTGATATTATAAAAGTTTAATTAAAAAAAAACTAAACGCTAAAAATATTATTTGGTGTTAGTTACTAATTTAATAATATCATTACCAAAATCTCTTATTTTAGCTTCACCAATTCCGGTGATATTTTTCAGTGCTAGAGTGGTTTTAGGCATGGTTTTAACAATTTCTTCAAGTGTTTGATTAGTAAAAATGCGATAAGGTGCTACTTTTCTTCTTTTAGCTTCTTCACTGCGATAATTTAGTAATAAATTGTAAATAGGGAGATGTGTTAAATTGTATTTTTCTTGTAATGTATCATCCATTAATTCAAATGAAAAAGTATTAACCCCTAATTCCTTTTTTTCTTTCTTTTCTTTCTTTTCTTTTTTTGGTTTAATATCTATTTCTTTATTTAGTTCTTGTTGCATTTTTTCTTTCTCTTCTTCTGATTGACTATTTAAAAAATCCAGAAGTGTATATTTGGCTTTTGTCATAAACATTTTAATTTGTATTTCAGGTTCTGATTCATCTTGTTCTAAAAATTTATAACCTAAAGGTGTAATAACTAGGTCTTCAAACCATAATTTTGAAGTTCCTTGTATCATTTTTTCCAATAAAAGGTCATTATAAATAATTTTATTAATAATTCTATAAAGAGATAATTGATCAATATCTAGAATCTTATCTTTCATTTTATTCCAATAACAATCTACTAGCATTTTTTTAGTAATTATTTCATTTGGTTTTTCTTTTTTAATGGTATTAATAATTTCAATAATTTTATAAACATATAAATTCATATCAACTTCTTCTAAATTATCATGTTCATCATGACGTTGACAATTATCACACATTTGATTACACCAACCTTTTTTTTCTGCCACTTTTTCACCAAAATAATTTGATAATTGATAATGACGACAATCAATAATATTTTCTACAAAATTAACCATATCATTAAATTTATTTAATTGATAATTAATATGATTATCTTCTGACTGATTAACATCTTTTTCTTCTGAAATAATTGGTTTTACTTCTTCATCAATAAATGAAATATTGTCTTGATTTAAATTATTAAAGGCAACTTGATTGTCTTCTTCTTGTTTTTTATTTTTAATCATTTTGTTATAAAAAACAACATCCTGATAATTATAAAAAAGAATACAATCAGATGATTTACCATCTCTTCCTGCTCTTCCAATTTCTTGATAATATCCTTCAATAGAAGAAGGAAGATTATAATGAATAACAAATCTGACATCTGGCTTATCAATACCCATGCCAAAAGCAATAGTGGCAACAATGATATTAATTTGTCCAATTAGCCATTGTTTCTGAACTAATTTGCGAATATTTTGATTTAATCCAGCATGATAGCTTCGCGTTGGCATATAAATATTCAAATATTCAGCTACTCTTTCAGTTTCTCGGCGAGAATGACAATAAATGACACCACATTGATTTTCATATTTACTTTTAATTAATTCACGAAGAGGACTTAAATTGGTATCATTTCTATTTATAATTTTAATTTTTAAATTAGAACGGAAAAAACTACTTGTTTCAACGTGTGGTTCATTCATTTCTAAAATATTAATAATATCTTCTTTAACTTTTAAAGTCGCAGTAGCTGTTAGAGCCATAACTTTAACAGTAGGGAAATTTTTCTTTATTATACCAATATTCAAATAACTGGCACGAAAATCATGCCCCCATGTTGAAACACAATGAGCTTCATCAATTACAAATCGACAAAATTTATTAATTTTAGAAACATCCTTTAACATTTCCATGAATTTTATATCAGAAACAATTGTTTCTGGTGTCGTATATAAAAGTGTGAAACTATCTGCTATTTTAATTGATTTATAAATATCTTGACGTTCTTTTTTAGAAACATCTTCATTAATAAAAACAGCATTAATATTTCGTTGTTTAAGTTGTAAAATTTGGTCTTCAATAAGAGATTTTAGTGGTGAAACAACTAATGTTAAACCGTTATCAACAATTGCTGGTAATTGATAACATAAAGATTTACCCGAACCTGTCGGGCTTAAAATAAGAATATCCTTATCTAGGTGTTTAATAATTTTTTCTTGAAAAGGTTTTAAAGAATCAAAACCATAATATTTTTTCAAAGCTTCTTGAAATAATTTCATCTTCTAAAAATATTAGCTAATTGAATTGTAATCTTATATATATACTTTAACTAAAGTTTATATGCTTTTTTTAATTATTTAATTAAGCATTTTTAAGTATTTATTTTATTAATTTTAATTGTAAAATAATGATAATTATGATATTTTTATCTTAAATAATATTAAAAAAAAATAAAATAATATGAAAAAATCATTAATATTTGGTATAATATTAATATTTATTCTTGTAGTTGTAGGAACAGTATTAGGATTATATTTTGGTGGTGTTTTTAGTAAAAAAGGAGGGTCTTCATCACCACCTGCTGGACCAACAAGTTCACCATCTAGTCCTACAAGTTCACCATCTAGTCCTACAAGTTCACCATCTAGTCCTACAAGTTCACCATCTAGTCCTACAAGTTCACCATCTAGTCCTAC
>JACCDO010897016.1_pt1 | contig 15797 bp, 18 predicted proteins | sample 7446101 | NCBI WGS metagenome assembly JACCDO01 (sample SAMN15323440, study PRJNA562643) | freshwater metagenome | isolation source: river surface water | place: USA:Blue River Watershed | collected 2017-08-16
CACCGTCACGGGTGTCAACATCAACTCGCCCAAGCACCTGGCCTTTTTACCCACCGGAAGCGATCTATTCGTCGCCAATCAGGCGGGCAACCAAATCCTGCGCATTGCGGCAAATGGCCAAGGCACGGTGTATTCAACCCTCACCAATCCATTCGGCTTGGCTTTTTTTGGCGCGAACGCCACAGATCCCGACACCACCCTCTACGCCATGGCAACCTTCAATGGGGGAACTGGCGTCGGTCTGGCTTCACAAATCACCAACCCTTTGAAGATCACAGTCAACGGCTATGGCTTGGCTTTCACAGCCAGCAAGGTCTATGTGGCTGACACTTCTAATTCTCAACTGGTCACTCGTGATGTACCCGCTTGGAACAATGCCGCCACGATTGCTTTAGGGGCTCAACCTGTGGGTGTTGTCTACGACGGTAATGACCACATCTATGCGTCCATTCAGGGCTCGCCTGGCGCCATCAAGCGCTATCGCATCTCGACAGGCGGGGTAGCGAATGTGAACCTGGGAACGGTGAATTTGCCTTTGCCCAATGCCTTGGCGCTGGATGCCAGTGGCAATCTTTATGTGATCAACAAGGGCGACGTCAATGGCGATGGGGGAACCCTGGTCAAAATCTCTGATCCCTCGGGCATCCCCGCCGCCAGCGAGTTGGTGGGAGCGGGGGCAGGTTTGTGTGGGAGCGCCGGTTTGGCTTATCGCGATGGCTACCTCTATGTCAGCAATGGCACCTGCACCGAGGTCAATGGCAAACCCAACACCATCTTGAAAGTGAAAACGTAAACCGGACCCGAATGGGCTCAACGTTTTTGGTATTGGCCTTTGCCGAATAAAACGTCTTTGGCCTTATCGTCTTGCAGGGGTTTGCGCAAATGGGTGAGCACTTCAACGCCGCGCTGGACGGCTGGTCGCGCAGCAACCGTGTCAAACCAAACCTTGAGGTGAGGGTAGTCTGCCCAATCGATGCCCTGGTTTTGCCAGCTTCTTAGCCAAGGGAAGATGGCGATGTCGGCGATCGAATAGTGTTTGCCTGCGATGAAACCGGTTTTGGCCACTTGCTTGTCCATGACCCCGGAAAGCCGTTTGGCCACGTTGGTGTAGCGGTTGTAGGCGTACTCAATTTTTTCGGGCGCATAGATGCGGAAATGATGCGCTTGACCCAACATGGGGCCCACGCCACCCATTTGGAACATCAGCCATTGCAAGACCTGGAATTTCTCGCGATCTGACTTGGGCATGAACTTACCGAACTTGGAAGCCAGGTAGACCAAGATGGCGCCTGACTCAAACAAAGACATGGGTTTTCCATCGGGGCCATGAGGATCAACCAAAGCGGGAATTTTGTTGTTGGGGCTGATGGCGAGAAATTCAGGTTTGAACTGGTCGCCCTGACCGATGTTGATGGGGTGGGCTTGCCAGTCGCGCCCCAGTTTCAGGCCGCACTCTTCCAACATGATGTGGACTTTGTGGCCGTTGGGCGTGGCCCAAGAGTAGACATCGATCATGGGAACTCCTTTGTTCAGAAACCGCGGGTCACGGGCAGTTCGATCTCGCCTTTGAGCAAGGACTGGCGGGCCAGTTCGAGCTTGGCGATGGCATTGCGGTGCACTTCATCGGGACCATCGGCCAAGCGCAGGGTGCGCTGGGTGGCGTAGGCATAGGCAAGAGGTGTGTCTCCACTCACGCCAGCACCACCGAAGGCTTGAATGGCCATGTCGATGATCTTGCAGGCCATGTTGGGAGCGACCACCTTGATCATGGCGATCTCTGCCTTGGCATGTTTGTTGCCCACGGTGTCCATCATGTAGGCCGCTTTAAGGGTGAGCAGACGAGCTTGTTCGATCATGATGCGCGCATCGGCGATGCGTTCCAACCAAACACCTTGGGCAGCAATGGGCTTGCCAAAAGCGACACGGCTGTTGAGGCGATGGCACATGAGTTCGAGGGCGCGTTCGGCAATGCCAATGCTGCGCATGCAGTGGTGAATGCGACCGGGGCCTAGGCGGCCCTGGGCAATTTCAAAACCGCGACCTTCGCCGAGCAAGATGTTGCTTGCAGGGACTTTGACGTTTTTGAGTTCGACCTCCATGTGGCCATGGGGCGCATCGTCGTAGCCAAACACACTCAGTGGACGCTTGACGGTGATGCCGGGAGAATTGGAAGGCACAACCACCATGCTTTGTTGGGAATGCCTGGGTGCTTCAGGATCGGTTTTGCCCATGACGATGTAAACCGCACAACGAGGGTCACCCGCACCAGAACTCCACCACTTTCGACCATTGATCACATAGTGATCGCCTTGACGTTCAATTCGGCACTGAATGTTGGTGGCGTCTGATGAGGCCACTTCCGGTTCTGTCATTAAAAAAGCCGATCGGATTTTTCCGGCCAGAAGTGGCTCAAGCCATTCGTCCTTGACGGACTCACTTGCATAGCGCTCCAGCGTCTCCATGTTGCCCGTGTCAGGGGCAGAACAATTGAACACTTCGGCTGCAAAAGGTGAACGACCCATGATTTCGCAAAGAGGGGCGTACTCCAAGTTGGACAAACCTTGGGGAGCCCGATGGCTGCGTGGCAAAAAGAAGTTCCACAAACCTGCTTTTTTCGCTTTGGCTTTGAGCTCCTCAACGATTTCGGTGGGGATCCATGCATTGCCCTTGCTGCGGTTGGCCTCGATCTCAGCGAAGAACCGGCCTTCATTGGGATAGACATGGGCATCCATGAAGGCAATGAGCTCTTGTTGAAGCTGTTTGACTTTGTCACTGTATTCGAAATGCATGATGGTTCCTTGTTATGCCTTGGATGTTGCCAGTTTCCAAGCCAACTCAGCCATGGGCCTTGCCCCTGCAGCCGAACGTTTCGCTTGGTCACTGGACGCAGTGCCTTCTTCGATGCGCTTGGCGATGCCTTGCAAGATGGCGGACATCCGGAACAGGTTGTACGCCAGGTAAAAGTTCCAGTCATTCACCAAGGTGTCAACCGAACAAAAGCCAGTGCGCTCGCAATAGCGACGGATGTAGTCGATTTCACTGGGGATGCCCAATTCAGCCAGATTGAGTCCTCCAATGCCACGGAAGGTTCCAGGCTCGATGTGCCACGACATGCAGTGGTAACTGAAGTCGGCCAGCGGGTGTCCCAAAGTCGACAGCTCCCAATCGAGCACGGCCAAGACCTTGGGTTCGGTGGGATGAAAAATCATGTTGTCCATGCGGTAGTCGCCATGAACCACACTGATGCGCGGCAATTGAGCGCTGGCAGGCAAATTCGCGGGCAACCAATCCATCAACTGGTCCATCGCAGGGACGGGTTCGGTGATCGAGGCACGGTACTGTTTGCTCCAGCGTGCGATTTGACGTTCGATGTAATTGCCGGGGCGACCGTAATCGGACAAACCGATTTCGTCAGGATTCACGCTGTGAAGCGCACTCATGACGCGATTCATTTCGTCGTAAATCGCGGCGCGCTGAGCGGGGGTCATGCCGGGCAGCGATTGATCCCAAAGCACGCGGCCTTGAACGAAGTCCATGATGAAAAACGCGCGGCCAATGACCGACTCATCCTCGCAAAGTGCATGCATCTTGGCCACAGGCACATTCGTCTGTGACAACGCATCCATGACCTTGAATTCGCGCTCAATGGCGTGGGCCGAAGGTAAGAGTTTGGCGGCAGGGCCTGGCTTGGCCCGCATCACGAATTGCCGATTGCCCAAGCTCAGGCGATAGGTGGGGTTGGATTGCCCACCTTTGAACATGTCCACCTGCAATTTGCCGTCTAGTCCAGGGACATGGGATTTGAGCCAAGCCAGCAAGGCTTCTTCGTTGAATCGATGGGCATCGCTGACAGGTCGGATGCCATCGTAGGTGGATGTGTCACTCATGGGTTCATAGCTCGTGTTCACTGATCCGCATGAGCAGATCACGGTTGCGCACCACCAAGCCACCGGGTTCGATGCGGATGGCTTCTTCTCTTTCCATGGCCTTGAGTTCTTGGTTGACCCTTTGTCGAGAAGCACCCAGCAATTGGGCAAGTTCTTCTTGGGCCAGGTGCAGGCCAATTCGAATCTCCTGACCATTGTTCAAGCAAGGCACACCATAGCTTCTCACCAAGTGAAGCAGTTGCTTGGCCAGGCGAGATCGCAAAGGCAGGGTATTGAGGTCCTCCACCAAACCAAACAACAAACGGATGCGACGTGCCTGCAAGCGCAACATGGCCTGATAGAACTCAACGTGTTGAGTCAGGATTTTTTGAAAATCATTTTTGGCCACGCACAAAATGGTGGTATCGCCATGGGCATAGGCGTCATGGGTGCGGCTGTCGCCATCGATGATGGCAATGTCACCAAACCAAATGCCAGGCTCTACATAAGTGAAGGTGATTTGTTTGCCCGACAAAGAGGTGGAACTCACCCGTACAGCGCCTTTGGCGCAGGCCATCCATTCCTCTGGGACTTCACCCCTTGAAGAAATCAATTCGCCATCCTTGAGGCGTCTGACGAAAGCGACGCGAAGGATGTCATGCCGCAGTGAGGGGGAAAGGGTTGCAAACCAACGTCCTGCGTTGATTGCTTCCCGCTCTTCAATGGTCAATATGGGCTCGTCCATGTGTGTCCTGTCTGAAGCTGAAGATTGTCAATGGGCTGGGGCAGGTGAATGCACGCGTTTTGTCGCGAACTTGTCGCCGCCCAAGCCCGAGGAAGTCATGGCAAATAGCGAGGCTTGGTCTTGTCGAGAAAAGCCTGTATGCCAATTTGCCCGTTAGCGTGAAAGAGGTTGCTCACGAAATGCTGTTGCTCCAGCTGCAGTTGATCCGGCATGGTGTGGTCTGCACTGGACTCAATGAGTTCTTTGATGCTGGCCAGGGCATTGGGGGCACGTTGGTTAAGTTGTTCTGCGAGTTCGAGCGCGGCAGTGAGCGATTGGCCACTGGGCGTCACCCGATTCACCACCCCCAGTTCATGAAGCCGGGCTGCCGAGGTTTTGCCACCCAGCCACATGATTTCGGTGGCGAGTTGGCGGGGCAATGCACGGGGCAGGTTCCAGGTTGCGCCTCCATCTGGCGACAAACCCACACTGGAGTAGGCCATGACAAACACGGCGTTGTCGGCCGCCACGATGAGGTCGCACATCAGTGCCAACGAGAATCCTGCGCCGGCTGCTGCACCTTCAACCGCAGCAATGACCGGCTTGGGGTAGGAGCGCAAGGCTTCCATCCAAGTGTGCAAGGCTTCCAAACTTTGCTTCTGATGAGAAGGGTCTTGTTGGCGATTGGCGAGTAAGCGGTTGAGGTTGCCTCCTGCACAAAAGTGCTCGCCCTCACCAGTGATGACGATGCTGCGTACATGGGGATTTGACTCGGCGGCATTGAGCGCTTCGGTTCCCGCTACATACATGTCGGGGCCAAGGGCGTTTCTGTATCCAGGATTAGAAAGTGTCAGCACCAAGGTTTGACCATGGCTGTGACTTTTGATTTGGGCGGTCATGGCACTCAGGCCTCCTCGCTGTGCAGCAAGCTCAGGCCAATCGCGCCACGCCGCCTCAGCCAAGGGCTAGGGCGATAGCGAGGATCACCATACACCGTCTGGAGGTTGAACAGGACTTCAAGGATGTTGTCAGGACCGAGTTGATTGCCCATGCCCAATGGGCCCATGGGGTAACCCAAGCCCAAGGTCACGGCCAATTCCAAATCAGCAGGGGTGCAAATGGCTTGCTGGCAGATGTCACTGGCCACATTGACGATGTGGGCAACCACGCGCTGGGTCACAAAGCCCCCGCTGTCGTGAATCACACTGACAGCTTTGCCATCGCGGGCGAAAAGGGCGTGCGCTGCATCTCGCATGTCTGCGCGGGTCGCAGGGTTGGTGGCAAGAACGCGTCGCTTGCTGGCCGCATCTGGCACCAACATGTCGATGCCCACGGTTCGGGTGGGATCCAGTCGTTCGACGACGGCCACCGTGGTCACATCAAAACCCATGGGGGCCACCAAGCACAGCGCTTGGCTGGAAGGGCTGGCTCCGGTTTCAATTTGAGCGCCCAAATCTTTGAGCAGCTGAAAGACCTCGGCTCTTCTGGCTGCACGGGACGAAACCCAGACCGACGGAAAATCTTTGACCTCAGGCACTGGTGGCTCCGGCGCGACTTGGGCTTTTCCGTCTGCATAGGCATAAAAGCCCGCACCAGTTTTTCGCCCCAATTGACGGCCTGCCAAACGCTGGGCAGTGATGACACTGGGCCTATACCTTGGCTCTTCGTGATACTGGTGGTAAATCGACTCCATCACGGGATGGGAAACATCTAGGGCAGTGAGGTCGAACAACTCAAAGGGGCCCAAGCGAAATCCCATTTGGTCCTTCAGGATGCGGTCCACTGTGGCGAAATCGGTGACGCTTTCACCAACAATGCGAAGGGCCTCGGTACCATAGGCTCGACCCGCATGATTGACGATGAAGCCCGGGGTGTCCTTGGCGCTGACGGCCGTGTGCCCCATGTCCTTGGCATACGCCTTCAAGCGCTCGCAAACCTCGGGTGAGGTTTTCAGGCCAGCGATGACTTCAACCACCTTCATCAGTGGCACAGGGTTAAAAAAGTGGTAGCCAGCCAGCCGTTCTGGGCGTTGAAGATCAGCGGCGATGGCGGTGATGGAGAGAGAAGAGGTGTTGCTGGCCAAAACTGCATCGGGAGCCACGCATTCTTCGAGCTGGGCAAAAACTGATTTTTTGACGTCCAGTCGCTCCACAATGGCTTCGATGATCAACTGCGCGTCACGCAAGTCGCCAAGCGCACTGGCAATGTGAATTCGGGATCTCAGGGCGCTGACCGCTTCAGCCGTTAGCTTGCCTTTGGCGGCCAGTTTGTCCCATTGATCTAAAAGAGCAGTTTGAGCCCGTTGGGCTGCGCCCGGGGTGGCATCAAAAAGCCAGACTGAGCTGCCCGATTGGGCAGCAATTTGGGCGATGCCTTGTCCCATGGCGCCAACGCCCACAACGGCGACCGAGTTGAATTGAGGTTTCATGACCTCATTATGAGGGACGCAAATTGGCAAGGCATTGCGTCCGCCCGATGGGAAGAGGGCTTGATGCCCTTAGGCCGCCTTGTAGCGCAACTCGCGCAGTTGTTCTTGCTGGACCAGTCGATCAAGCTCTGCACAGACATCGGCCATGCGACCAGACATCACCATCAGGCCTGCGCTTTGACGGGGCGCTGCTTGGTCGGTGACCCGAGAAACGCGCAGTGCCGCCTGATGGCGAGGCGCTTGGGAAATGGGCAAGGGAATGATGTTCATGTTGGGCTCACAAAAATGGGGTGTTACGGATCAGGCCCACAGCCAGGCCTTCTACGGCAAAGACCTCGCCAGGCTGAACCAGAATGGTGTCGTAGTCGGGGTTTTCGGGGTGCAGTTCAATCACATTGGATTTTTTGAAAAATCGTTTGACCGTGACTTCTTCGCCGATGCGGGCAACCACGATCTGGCCATTGCGTGCCGATTGAGTGGACTGCACCGCCAACAAATCGCCATCGAGGATGCCCACATCGCGCATGGACATGCCCCTGACCTTGAGCAAGTAATCGGGCTTGCGCTCAAAAAGAGAGGACTGAACAAAAAAGGTTTGGTCGATGTGTTCCTGAGCCAGCAACGGTGAACCTGCGGCCACTCGACCAATAAGGGGCAAGCCCAAAGTGTCGGCCAAAGAATGTGGCGCTTGGGTAGCGCCGCCAAGTAGGGTGTGCGCTTGGGCCGTGAGGCGAATTCCTCGGGATGTGCCGCTTTTGAGTTCGATCACCCCTTTGCGGGCCAAAGCTTGAAGGTGGTCTTCAGCAGCATTTGCAGAACGGAAGCCCAAGCGTTGCGCAATTTCAGCACGGGTTGGGGGGGCGCCCGTTTGTGCGATGCTCTGATGAATGAGTTCGAGGATTTCTCGCTGTCGGTCTGTGAGATGAACGGTGATCATGTCGGTCTCCTGTTTCAGGCTAGATGACTGTGATTGCATCCAGTGGCTGTATTTTTAACCAGTTTTTCGGAGTTTGCAAGCGATGTCGGTTTCCAATCCAAAAAAATGGGTCATTTTGGCCACGGGGGGGACGATTGCTGGCTTGGCCCCGCGCCCTGAAGAGCCGGGCCACTACACCGCGGCCCAAGTGGGTTTGCCAGAGTTACTCGAGCGTTGGGGCTTTAAAGGACCAGATGTCTTGATTGAGCAAGTTGCGCAAGTCGACAGCAAAGACATGAACGAGTCGATTTGGCGCAATTTGCTGGGCCGTTGCCAGCATTGGCGGTCTCAAAGCGATGTGGCGGGGGTGGTGATCACGCACGGCACCGACACATTGGAGGAAACTGCATTTTTATTGCACTGGATGCTTGGGCCGGGTTGCCCAGTAGTATTGACCGGAGCCATGTTGCCCAGCAACGCACCCGGAACTGATGGTCCCGATAACCTCAGGCTTGCTTTGGATTGGCTGTCGTCTGGTTTTGCCCAGGGCGTGTCTGTGGCTTTTGCTGGGCAAATTCACCACCCCGAATGGGTGAGCAAATCTCATGCGGATCAACTTGCGGCCTTCAGTTCAGGCACCGGTCTGCCTATGGCAAGCCGCAGTTCAGCGGGTTGGGTGGTTCACCAAGAGCGACCTTCACCTCGGCAGGATTGGCAAAAACCAAGCTTGGACACCGTCTTGCAGACCCGACCCTGGCCCAGGGTGGAGGTCTTTTTTCACCATGCTGAGGCCAACCCGTGGTGGTTATCCGCTCAGGCTTTGGCGACGATCGATGCGGATGCGCCACTCAAAGGCGTGGTGTTGGCCGCAACAGGCCATGGCACTTTCAATCAAGCGTGGCGAAGTGCCATCGAGGGCCTACTTGAGCGGGGCATACAGGTTGCCCTTTCAAGTCGATGCGGTTTTTCAACGGTCTGGCCCCATCAAAAAGACCAGGGCTGGCTGTATTCGGATCACCTCAATGCGGTCAAGACCCGAATCGCCTTGCAAATGGATTGCCTTGCTCAGGAGCTCAAGGCCTGAATGGCCCTGTTCTTGATTTCTTCGACCGAGCCCATGCCCTCAATCTTGCGGTACTTGGGGGCTGACTGAGGATCTTTGCTGGCCCATTGCGAGTAGTAGTCGACCAAAGGGCGGGTTTGGGCATCGTAGACATCAAGGCGCTTGCGAACGGTGGCTTCTTTGTCGTCGTCCCTTTGAATCAGGGGTTCACCGGTTGCGTCGTCTTTGTCAGCCACCTTGGGGGGATTGAAACGAACATGGTAGGTGCGACCACTGGCCACATGAACCCTGCGACCGCTCATGCGCTCAATGATGGCGTCGAAGGGAACATCGATTTCGAGCACGTAATCGAGTTTGACTCCGGCTGCCTTCATGGCATCGGCTTGGGGAATGGTTCTAGGAAAGCCATCAAACAAAAAACCATTTTTGCAATCGCTCTGGGTGATGCGCTCCTTGACCAGACCAATGATGATGTCGTCGCTCACCAGTCCGCCCGAATCCATGACTTTTTTGGCTTCCAGGCCCAAGGGCGTGCCCGCCTTGACGGCAGCACGGAGCATGTCGCCCGTAGAAATTTGGGGGATGCCGAAACGTTCGCAAATGAAACCGGCTTGTGTGCCTTTGCCAGCACCTGGTGCACCAAGGAGAATGAGTTTCATGGCAGTCCCTTTCAGTTTGTCTCGATTCATGTGTGGTTCAAAGCCCCTGGCACCAAAGCGGGGCGATGATCAAGCATAGCATTCGGTTCCAACTCAGGCTGACGAATCCTCAGTCAGCAATTGGCGAACGCGTTCCAAATCTTCTGGGGTGTCCACGCCAATGCCACTGCTGGTCAAGGCGACGTGAACCGCGATGCGGTGTCCGCGATCGAGCACACGCAGTTGCTCCAAAGCCTCGACCTGCTCCAAGGGACTGGCCGACCAACTTGCATAGGTCTGCAAAAAACCGCTGCGATAGGCATAAAGCCCCACATGCCTGAGGGCTTGACCCGCTTTAAAGCCGGGTGCCTTGGGGTCGGCATCTCGCCACCAGGGGATGGATGCCCGGCTGAAGTACATGGCTTGATGCCTGGCGTTCAAAACCACTTTAACGATGTTTGGATTGATGAAGTCAGCATGAGCATGAATGGGGTGAGCCAAGGTGGCCATGTCGCATTCGGCATCGACGGCCAGACATTGCGCAACGCTGCGGATGTGGTCGGGATCAATGAGTGGTTCATCGCCTTGCACATTCACGATCACCGCCGAGTCGGGTAAAGCCAACAGGCGCGCGGCTTCGGCGATTCGATCGGTGCCACTGGGGTGGTCGGCGCGCGTCATCAGTGCTTTGACGCCATGTTGTTCGCAGGCCGTCAAAATTCTCGGATCGTCACAAGCCACAACCACCTGATCGGCACCCGATGAGGCAGCGCGGCGTGCCACGCGAACCACCATGGGTAAACCCGCCAGATCAACCAGAGGTTTGTTGGGCAAACGGTATGAAGCCATCCTCGCAGGGATAACCACGCTGAACCCCATGCTCATGCGCGTTCCCATTCCTCGGGCTTGAGGGCGCGAGCTTCTTCTTCCAGCATGATGGGGATGCCGTCCCGGATGGGGTAGGCCAAACGAGCGCTCAAAGACACCAGTTCCTGTTGTTCGGGATGATGAATCAGGGGGCCTTTGGTGACCGGGCAGACCAAAATTTCAAGCAGTTTGTTGTCCATGATTTGATCTTATACGGGACTTGATGCTTTGCATCAGAGTGGGCCATAAGCCTTCGGGGAGGGGGCAGATCAAGGCAATGGCCCAGATCTCGGGGTGTGCGGGCCAAAGTTTCACCGCATCTTTTTCTGTGCACACCCAACGGTGAGAGGCCAGCTTGGTCGGTTGCCAGCCTTCGAACGGCGCATGGTCGGGCAAGGCTTCGGTGTGGACCACATCGAGTCCTGCCTGCTGCAAACTCTGAAAAAATGCATCAGGCTTGGCGATGCCACAAACGGCAGCCACTGGAGCCTGAGCCAAATCCTTCAAGCTGATGTGCTCACCATGGCCATTGATGGCCACTGTATCCAAGGTCCGGTGCAACTGCAGACTGCCATGAACAGGGTTAGGTCCATTGGAGAGCACCCACTCGCGCAATCGAGCACGCGATGGGCGAGGCCAAGGTTCGCGCAAAGGGCCGGCGGGCAGCATCCAGCCATTGCCCAGTCCCCTTTCGTCCATCACTACCAATGCCACATCGTGGGCCAGTTCGAGGTGCTGAAGCCCGTCATCGCTGATCAGGATCTGGGTCTCAGGGTGGTGCAACAAAAGCAGCTTGGCGGCTTCGACACGGCGGTGGCTCACCGCAACAGGCACGCCTGTTTTGCGATGAATGAGCAAGGGCTCATCGCCCACATGTCGCGCCAAAGCATGCGCGTTCAGCAATTGAGCCTGTTGAGAGTGCCGGCCATGTCCCCTTGAGATCACGCCCACATGAATACCTTCTTTCTGAAAAGCTTCAACCAAGGCGATGACCAAGGGGGTTTTGCCAGTGCCGCCTGGCCAAAGATTCCCAACCACAATGACCGGGACAGGCAAGCTCACAGGAGCAATGGTTTTAAGGCGCAGCGTCCAAATGCCTTTGACCAAGAAACTCAAGGGCCACAAGAGCAGGTTGAACAACCCCTTTTGTTGCCAGGTTCTGAACCAAAAGGTAGAGGCTGACATGAGCCTCAGCGTGCCCCAACACGTTGGGTAGAAATGGTCATGCGGCTCAGGCCCAGTTGTTGAGCGGCATCCATTACCCGCACCACCGATTGGTGAGTGGCTTGAGCATCAGCCTGAATGATGATGCCGGGGTCTTTCATGCTTGAAGCCACCGAAGCAATCGCCTGTTTGAGCAATTGAATGTCCACCGGGCCCAACCGAGCACCTTGCACGACATAGCTGCCATCGTTGGCCACCAAAATCACCAACTGGTTGTTGACTTTGTTTTGGGGTTGGGTGTCTGCAATCGGCAAATTGATCTTGATCTGAGTGGGCTGGCTGTAGGTGGTGGAGAGCATGAGAAAAATCACCACCACCAACAAAATGTCGATGAATGGGATCAGGTTGATCTCAGGCTCGGTGTGTTGGGTGCGTTGGAATCGCATGATCAGCTTCGCGGTTGGCTTTGGCAAAGGTGTTTGATCAGTGCATCCGATTGAGATTCAAGTTGCACCACGTACTCATCGACGGTGTGACGGAAATGACGCCAGAAGGCCAGAGAAGGAATGGCGATGATGAGTCCAAAGGCCGTGTTGTAGAGCGCGACTGAAATGCCATGGGCCAATTCTGCAGGGTTGGCAACGCCAGGCGCCTGTGAGCCAAAAATCTCGATCATGCCGATGACCGTGCCCAGCAAACCCAACAAAGGGGAGGCAGATGCAATGGTGCCTATGGATGGCAAGTAACGTTCAAGTCGGTGAGCGACCTCGCGGCCGTGGGCTTCAAGACCAGACCGCATGGCATCTGCACCTTGGTTGGGGTTGGCCGCGTAAAGGCGCAAGACATGGGCCAGAAGTTCGCCCAAGGATGAGTTGTCGGCCAATTGATCCAAGCTGGCCTCGTTGGGGTAGCGGTCTTTCACGGCTGTCATCACTTCATCCAGTAGACCTTTGGGGACCACTTTCTCAGCCTGAAGCATGTAGAAGCGCTCTGCAATGAGTGCGACCACCAAGATGGAGCAAAAAATCAGCGGCCAAATGGGCCAGCCAGCGGCCTCAACGATTGAAATCAAAATCAGATCCTCCTGAAAACATTATGTCTCACGAGATGTTCACAAACGCTGTGGACAAGTTTGTGAGTATGTTCTGATTCCTCCACAAGATCCCTGATTTTCAGAGGGTTTAAGTCAAATCGGTCAGAGTTTGAGCAAGGCCGTCAATCGGTTCTTGAAAACGAAGCTTTAAGATTTGCTCATGCAAGCTCCACAAGCCTTGGATCACCCCAGAGACGCAACTGGCCTTCCCGTTTGGTCGATCGGGGCGCTGTGCTTGGCCATCGGCGACACACTGGAAAGTCGCTTTGCAGGGCTTCGCGTCAAAGGTGAAATTTCACAGGCGACCCATGCCAGCAGTGGACATGTTTACTTCACCTTGAAGGACGCAACGGGGCAAATTCGTTGCGCGATGTTTCGTCAGCAAGCCCGCTTGCTCAGGCAACCCCTGACTGAAGGCAAGCAAGTGGTGGTCACTGGCCGTTTATCGGTTTATTCAGCTCGGGGTGATTTGCAACTCATCGTTGAATCGGTCGCCGTAGCTGGCATGGGCGACCTGTACGAACGGTTTTTGCAACTCAAGACCCGTTTGCAGGAAGAGGGTTTATTCGATGAGGTTCACAAGCGAGCAATACCCAGGTTTCCCAGAAAAATTGGTTTGGTGACTTCTGCCGATGCAGCGGCTTTTCACGACGTGATGACCACCCTGAAAAGTCGTGCCCCCCACATCCCCGTGATCTTTTCGCCCACCTTGGTGCAAGGTGAGTCGGCCCCCTCACAAATCATCCGAGCCTTGGAGCGACTTCAGACCGTGCCTGAGGTGGACGTGGTTTTAGTGGTCAGAGGCGGTGGGTCCATTGAGGACTTGTGGGCTTTCAACGATGAGCGCCTGGTGCGTCATTTGGCGACATGTCCATGGCCCACCTTGAGCGGTGTTGGGCATGAAACCGACTTCACCTTGACGGACTTTGTTTGCGATGCCAGGGCGCCAACGCCAACTGCGGCCGCTCAGGCCGCCTCAGCATCCCGTGCAGATTGCCTAGAGTGGCACACGCTGAGGTCCGAGGCATTGATGCGAAGCCTGCAACGGCGACTGGATGCAGCACATCAACACTTGGATCGATGTGAACAAGATCTTCGTGCTCCCCAACTCAGGTTGAACAGGCTGCTGTCCCACTTGGATCAATGCCAACAGACCATGTCTCAGGCCATTCGTCGCCGGACTGAAACCCAAACGGCACACCTCACTCCGATCAAGGCTCGCATTCGCTCGGCCATATTGGCATCCCTCAATCGGTCCCGCTTGGTCCTCGATGGTCATGGGGCGAGGCTGTCGGCCAGCCATCCTGATCAAGTCTTGCGGCGAGGCTTTGTGAGACTTTCTGGAAAGGGTGGGGTGGTGGTCAGTTCGATTGAGGCACTCATGCCCAAAGACACGGTGACCGTGCATTTCCATGATGGTCGTGCCGAAATGCAGGTGCTTAAAACCAGCAAGGAATGATTCTTTTTAGAATCTCAGACTTTGTAACCTTCATCACCCCGAGGAACTCATGGAACACACTCTGCCCCCGTTGCCTTATGCCCTGGATGCCCTGGCTCCCCACTATTCCAAGGAGACCTTGGAATTCCACCACGGCAAGCACCACAACGCTTATGTGGTCAACCTCAATAACCTTCAAAAAGGCACTGAGTTTGAAAGCATGTCTCTTGAAGACATCATCAAAAAATCCTCGGGCGGCATCTACAACAACTCTGCCCAGATTTGGAACCACACCTTCTTCTGGAATTGCATGAAGCCCAATGGCGGTGGCGAGCCAACTGGCGCGCTGGCGTCGGCCATCACTGCCAAGTGGGGCAGCTATGCCGCTTTCCGTGAGGCTTTTGTCAAGTCTGCGGTCGGCAATTTCGGCTCAGGCTGGACTTGGTTGGTCAAAAAGCCAGACGGTTCGGTGGACATCGTCAACATGGGTGCTGCAGGCACGCCTCTGACCACTGCTGACAAAGCTTTGCTGACCGTGGATGTTTGGGAACACGCTTATTACATTGACTACCGCAATCTGCGCCAGAAGTTTGTCGAGAGCTTCTTGGACAAACTGGTCAACTGGGACTTCGTGGCAAAGAACTTTGCCTGAATCTAAGACGGCATTTCAGAACAAGGGCATCTTTGGATGCCCTTTTTCATGGTCACTTGATTTGCAGCCGTGTTCCAGGCTGGAGGCCGCGTTGTTTGAACCAGCCCAGGTTCATTTCCAAGGCGTATCGCACTGGTTGCTTGGAGCAATGAGAAGCCAGTGAGCCTGCTTGCATGTCTTCGGTTTGCAAAAGGGTGCCGTCGTCGGCAAGAAATGCAATTGTTAAAGGCATCAAAGTGTTTTTCATCCAAAAGCAGCGTTCTTGCTTGTCTGGGAAAACAAAGAGCATGCCCTCATTGGTGGGCATGGATTTGCGATGCATGAGACCGATTTCCATTTGCGCAGGGGTTTGGGCGACTTGTGCGTCGATGATGTGCATGCCCGCTTGAATGCGCGCCCTGGGCAATTGGGTTTGTGGGGCATCGGCCGCTTGGATGGCTGCAGAAACAAAAAATCCCAGGACCAGAAAAATGACTTTCAGGCACTTGCCCATGAAGGAAACGTGGAGTTGCATGTGAATGTCCGCTGGCTCAATTCAAGGCAATATAACCTCGTGCCTGATCCTGTTCGGAGCCAGTTGAGGGCCTGCTCTTAGGCCTTATCTGAGATTTCATGTCGCCATCTCCGCTGGTTTTGCATCGTGAAAATGCGATGCAAATTATGATGTGGGTCAGCGACAGGAAAGGCTGGATGGGCATCATCAGCGCATCAAGAGTTGAACCAGCCAAACAGAACATCACCCAATCGGAGAAAACCAACGATGAGCAAGAACCAACCCTCCATCATTTACACCCTGACCGACGAAGCCCCTTTGCTTGCGACGGCCTCTTTCTTGCCCATCATTCGAGGTTTTGCCCAATCGGCTCAGGTTCATGTCGAAACCAGCGACATTTCACTGGCTGCGCGAATTTTGGGCGAATTTTCCGACATGTTGCCAGAGGCACAACG
>JACCDO011255857.1_pt1 | contig 15796 bp, 20 predicted proteins | sample 7446101 | NCBI WGS metagenome assembly JACCDO01 (sample SAMN15323440, study PRJNA562643) | freshwater metagenome | isolation source: river surface water | place: USA:Blue River Watershed | collected 2017-08-16
CTGAGAAGCGTGCTGCATTGACAGAAAAAATGTCAAAGACTGTTGGAACAAAGAATGCAAGAAAGATTGCTAAGAAATATCGCAATGGATATGTTCTGCCTACATTCTTTATTAAGGCATTGGAAAAGAATGCAACAACAAAAGATGTTGACAACTTCTTTGCTTACATTCTTGGTGGTCAAGTAAGGTCTGCTTCTGAAGACTTCTCTGCATTCTCCGTAATCAAGGGTAAGCCTGTATATGGAAAAACTCGTGGAAAGATTGAGTTTCAAGAAATAACACCAAAGAACTCATACCTTGGATGGCGCAGAGCATCACTTGACACAAGGGTTAGAACATTCTCTAAACTCACAGACCCAACTATTGACGCAAGTGGACTTAGCCAAAGTGCTGTTGATATTGCATTTGGGCCGGGTGGACATGCAGCAATACTCCGTGACTTGCTTAACTCCTACGAACTTGAAGCAAAGTCACTTCTTGAAATGTCAGACCTGCAAGCGAAGTCGCTTGCTGTTGATGCACGTGAACTTCGTGAGCAACTAAAAGAACGATTCAAGCAGGATATTTTCTCTAAGGGTCTTGAAGAAGATGTTCGTATTGCACGAGAGAATGCATTTACTCGTGGCTCACAACAGACACCAGAAGAACTTGCGACTCGCACAGCGTTGGGGGGTTATGACCCAGAAGTTCGTGGAATGGTTGGTGGAACGCTTGGAGAAGTTGCAAAAGCAACTGGTGCACGTCTTGGTCGTGTTGACGAGGCTGCTCTCAAGGCTGTGCCAGAAGATGAGATTGCAAGGTTTGCTGGTCAGCAGGGTGTCAAGGACACCCGTCGTGCAAAGATTCTGTGGAAACAAATTGAGAACCTTAAACTCAAGATTGACGAAGCAACTGGTGAAACGATTCACACAGTTGCGTTGGAACGAAATGATTTCAATGAGTTCCTTGGTGCACTAGCACAATTGGATGGGGCAAAGATTGAAGCCATTACTCGTGGCGAAGGCTTCTTTGATATCTCTGGTACTGAATATGCAGATAGAATCTGGAACAACCCAAGAGAGTACAGCGACTCGATTCTTGGTAGCGACCAGACTGCCTACACAAACTTGGATGACAAGTCTGTAGCACGATACGCAGAATCACTTGGCTACAGGAGCATGGACAGCGACGGAAGACCTAAGTATGTTTCTGTTCATCGTGGAACAGAGTTGCCAATTAAGTCTGTAAAAGAAATACCTTGGGACAGGGTTAAGTCTGGCGAAGTTATGTTGCTTGACAGAGAGGGTAGACAGATTGGTGAATCTATCTACTACAAGTTCACTTCAGTTGATGGAGAACGTGACGGATTCTTTGTAAACTACAATGACATTTCAATACCCGGAAGCATTGTAAGCAACAGAAAGATTTCTGATATTGCTACTGATGTTTTCAAGTTGGACAAGATTGACAAAATTGTAGGTAAAGACGACATTCAGGATATGTTTGTTGGCAAAACAATTCGTCAAAACACAGAAGAAGCATTTATGAATGGTGGTGTTCGTGTTGTTGAATTGGATGTAAGAAATCCAATCAAGAGCGGAGAGACATACAAGCCAGAAGATGTTTACGTAAGAATGATTGGCTCTCATTCATCATTTGACGACAGACTGTATGGCTACTCACAACCAAACGCAGTTGTACGTCTTGATGAAGTTGGTGGATACCAGAAAGCAAAAGGACGATTTGGTGTAAGCATATCAAAGGATGAGTTTGATTCAGTATTTGAATTGCCAAACGTTGCTGGTGGAACATACCAACCAAGTAAATACGACACAGGTCAATTGAAAGTATTTAAGCGAAATCGTGAGAGTGCTGGCAAGAAACTTGATGCATTGACCAAGCAGTTGACAAGCGCAAAGAAGATGCGAAACAACAAACTGATTGGTCAAGCACAAAGGGATATTCAGGAACTTCAAGTTGCTATTCAAGAACTTGATGACAAGATTGTAGAGTTCACAAAGAAAGCAAACGTTGACCAATATCGTGCTGGTGCAATTTACAAATTGCATGCTCTGTACCAAGCGTTCAATGACCCAACATACTTTATGACTCCAAATATGAAAGTTTTGCTTGAGTCTTGGAATGAAGCACAATCAAGAGGCGTTAGTTGGACAATGTGGAAAGACTCATTGCCAAATGATGGCAGAGTAGTTCAGGTATACAAACAACGAAGTCAAGTGCTAGACACTCCACAGTTGGCTGATGATGCTGCTCGTATGAGAAAAATACTTAGTCGCAACCTGACATTTGATGGCAAGGCTAAGTCAATGGAATGGGTAAAGAGAATGCTGACCGACTTCTCTGTAGATGACTTCAATACCATTCAAACACGTAGAAATAATCTTGCAAGAATTTGGCAATCAACAGACGAATACAAGCATCTGGAAAAAATCAATAAGTGGCAAGAAGAACTTACTGCTCTGCCAATTAATGACCTGATTAAAAAGGGTGAAGCAAAGATTCAGTATTACGGCAGAATTGCTGAAAGAGCAAGAGAGTTGGAAGCATCCAACTTTGACGCATACCTGCGTCAGTCAGAACTTTCTGGAAGTGCTGGAAGAATTGCTACCGAGGGTTCAATCAAGTATGAACTTGATAACTCAATCCCAACGTTCATAGACCAGCCTGTAGCGCAGTCTGAAGCAAAGATGATGAACGACAGGATTGTTGAAGCAGCAGGAAAGGTTACTGCTGAACTTGAAGACAAGGCAAAGCAAATGTCAGCAAACAAGGTCTTGTTTACTGACACTGCCGGCAACAACCTTGCAGAGACTTTGCCTCCACAGATTGAGCAGATGACAAAGAGTGTTGCAGAGAAGGAACTAGCACAAAAGAACTTCATTGATAATCTTGAAAAGGCTAAACAGTTGGATGCAAAGACAACTGTTGAACTCATGCGACTTTCGCCTGAGTTCCGTAAGCGCATGGAATACAACATGACTCTCAGCAAGCAATTGACGAGAGAAGATGCAATTCTCAACATGATGGTGAGAACACGTTCTGAGATGGAAAACTTTGTTACAGCGCAAGAGAAGGCTGTGTTTGAAGCGCAAGAAGCACTTGATATGGCTACCGCTAAGTACGGAACAGACATTCGTGCTAGTCGTTCGTTGCAAGTAAAGATTGAGACTTTAGAAAATGACCTTGAAACCTTAAAGGCAATCAAGAGTCGCAAGCCAAAGAAACTCGGTAAGTCTAAAGAGTTGTACTACCAAGAGGTTGAGACTTGGCAAGCAGAGTTGGTTGACCAAATGAAGACTTTGCTTGGAGATGATAATCTCCCAGCACCACTCAAGAAAGTAATGGCTGATTACGCAAGAAAGAAGACTGCTGTAATCGCAGCAGAAGACCGATTGGGTAATTTGACTGAAGCAGCAATTGACGGAATGTTGCAACAACCAATGAAGATTCTAAAAGAGTTTGATAAGGGATTTGTACAACTAAGTACGCACTTCCCTAACATTGGTGTTCCAGAACACGTCAAAGAAATCTTTGACAACGTACACAGAATGCAAGACCCTGCGTTCGTTATTGCTATGCGTCAACTGTTCGGTGGATACAACAAGTTCTTCAAAGCGTACGCAACATTGTCACCCGGATTCCATTTGAGAAACGCACTCAGCAACACATTTATGTTTGTTGCTGGTGGTGCTCAGCCAAAGAATGTTCTTGAGGGAATCAACTTGATGCGTTCGTGGGAACGTGCTGCCGCAACAGGAATGAATTTTGAAGGCTGGATTGCAACGCTTCCAGATGGTGTTGCCAAGCGTGTAATTACGGCACGAAACATTTCTGCAGCATCTGGAGATGGACTTGCAGAGTCGCTGTTCAGCGACTTGGCATTTGGTTCGAAACTTGTAAACAACAAGTTCACGCAAACCAACAAGAAGATTGGTTCATACATTGAGAAGCATTCACGTTTTGCATTCTCATATGATGCCGTGTCGCAGGGTATGGACTTTGATAGTGCACTAGCACGAACAAGAAAGTTCTTGATTGACTACGAAGACCGTTCAACGCTTGACAAAGTAATGACGCAAATCATGCCGTTCTGGATGTGGACTTCACGCAACCTACCGTTGCAGGTTCAGACTATGTGGACTAACCCACGACCATACGCAATCTACAACTCATTCAAGAGAAACTTCAATGAAGATGATGAACGAGATGTTGTGCCAGAATGGATGCGACAAATTGGTGCGTTCAAGTTGCCATTCGGTGGCAACTTGTATGCAACACCAGACTTTGGATTCAACAGGGTTGAAGAAACAGTTGCTAAGTTGGCTTCGCCAACGCAACTCGCTGGAGACTTGACACCACTACTTCGTGTACCAGCAGAAATTATGAGCAACAAGATGTTCTACAACAACCGTGAGTTCTCAAAGACTCCGATTGAGGTATCAGGTGGGCCTGCTGGATTACTGCAACCATTCCTACAGGCTGCTGGATACGGCAACACATCTGCTAGCGGAAAGCAACTGATGAATGAGAAGGCGTACTATGCCTTGCGAAACTTGTTCCCATTGTTGTCAACAGCGGAACGAATGTCTCCTTCACTTCCTGCGTATCAGGAACGTGGAAATGCAAACTCTTGGCTTGGATTCTTGGGTGCACCAGTAAAACAAGTGACTCCAGAAATGCAAGCAAGCGAGATAAGAAAACAGCAAAAAGCGATGCAAAGTCTGATTGACTTGCAGAAAGTATTGGGACAATGACCAAGAAGAAGTACACAGGGAACAAGGACGGAGCAGCAAAAGGATTACGTCCGGGAATGAAAGTATTCATTGACGAGGTTATTAAACTCAGCAATGGTGCGCTCTGGAATAACGGTGATTGGGGTGTAAGACCGATGAGGGGGAAGGAATCGCTCAGCGTCCACGCAACGGGGCGAGCGGTTGATTTAAGTTACCGACACATGCCACCAAAGAAGGGCATCAAGAATGGTCGTATGGAAGCACTACGTGTGCTGAAGATTATTGTCGCCAACGCTGATGCGTTAGGCGTTGAAGCAATTTTTGATTACCTAGTCAAACCACACGGTCGTGCTTGGATGTGTGACCGAGATGCTTGGTTGAACTACAAAAAGGAAACTATTCATGGGGGTGGTTCGGGTGACTGGCTGCATTTTGAAATCTCACCTGAGATGGCAGATAACCCTGAGAAGGTGAGACAGGCGTTTGCAAATCTTGTGATTCCTGAGGAGAGTCCTCAGAGTCAAGAATAGAAACGGTTGGTTGATGTAGGTGCACGGTCTTGATGACCATGCCCACCGGAATGTGAACAGGCATACCAACTGTCTTGGGGTCATCAACTTCATCTGGGAAGTATGAGTTAACTACAGTCACGTATCCACTTAGCATGTCTGGCACAAGCCAGCCTACGGTTACAACTGTTGCTTCTTTTGGTTCGTACTTGTCTAATTCAGTCCAACCGTTCTCTCCATCAAAAGCATCACGCCAATGGATTGCAACGAGCGACCATTCTGATTTAACTTCTTTAGTCTTCATATGGATTGATTCCTTCTTCAGATAAGTGAACTTCTATTGTTTCAATTATTCCTGCCATAAATGATGCAACTCTCAACCAACTAATTGAGTCACCCTGTAGTGCCATCTTCCAATAGTTGCACAATTCAATTGCTGATTCATTGTCAGATGAAAGAACAAGAGTGATTCCGCCTTCCATGTTCTTTTGAATCTTTTTGGCATTGTTGTTCATTGATTCAACTTGTGCCTTTGGCACAATGTCATAAATCCAATCTTCTTCTTCAGCCATTTTTTTTCTTCCTTTTCTTATTAGCAACATATATACTCCCGAAGGGCAAACCATTTTGCGGTATTCCTTCGCCCACAGTAATGTTGCCAAACACCTGTGCAAGTAAGACAGCAACTTCTTTCGGGCTAACCTCAACATCAAATCCAATCGTTATCTGTCGTGTCTTCAAGTCCAAGCCTTTCTCGGATAATCTCATTCTCTAGGAGATGTAATCGTAACCGCTCGTATGCCGCATTGCGTAGCCTCCAAGCGTGTGGTTTAGATACACCAAGACGTGACCCAAGTTCCTCTAGGGAAATCATTTCTGAATTGATTGCATCAACAATGAATTTGTCTTGGTCGCTCAGTTTGTCAATTGCTTCAGCAACAGCCTCTCGTAGTGGTTGTAGTTCTTGAACTGATTCAACAATGCCTTCGCCAGTTGCAGCCATCATCAACGCCTCAATAGGCGTTTCAGGTCTCCTGTTACCACGAAGGTTTGCTTCGTGGTACGGAGTCATGGCTACTTCTCTATTCTTCAAAGTCGTCTGGTTTCTCGCCACATGAAGGGTTGCGTGGTATTACACCACGATAAACACAAAGGCAAAGTTTGGCTTCACTCATTGCAGTCGTACTCTGGGTTAATCATCATGTCCATTACTTCCTCTGGGAGCAACAAGAAACCTCGTGCCGGATTACTTGAGTTCCAAGCAAATGTTTTCATTCTGCTCTTAGGAAGTGTTGCAATGTACCGCTTCAATCTTTCAACTGAAACGGCAATCATTGCTCCATCAAGGCAGTAGATGTACACCCACCACTTTGCTTCTGTAACTTCAATGCCACTTGGTTTCCAACCATTACCACGAGGGTTTTGTTCTGTCTCAACAACCATGCGACCATTGCGGTAGCGGTCTGTCTTAACTTCAAATGAACCATCAGCAATTGATTGAAGAAAGTCACGGGTGAGTTCCTCACCCTTCTTTCCAAACTTCAAGTCATCAGAGAAGTTGTATCTACGTTCTGCTGGGAAGTCCCAGCGTGACTCTTTCACGAAAAGAAAATGACTGCTAGCACAGCCACTCCCATCGCAAACATTGCTATGGTAATCATGCTTTCTCCAAGTACAGACATACAATCTGTTTGTCGTCGGTGTACGCCACACCGTTGAGTGCATCAAGTATTGACTTGGCGTAGTTGTCAATATCTCCAGTTAGTTTGCTTTTTGTTTGTGGAACGTTTGGGTCTGGCTCAACTCGTTGAATCAACATCTCCGTACCTTCAACAGTAAAGCGAAGTTTCATTGAGAGCAGACCCTCTTCAAAGAGTGGGCCTTTGTACGCTTCTGCAATTTCCTTTTCATACTTGACTGTTTCTTTCGGCGTGAATGCGTGACCTGTTTTTGTAACACGTGGTCTTCCTTTTGATTTTGGTCTGACTCCGAACACTTGATGGTATTCAAATCTTTTCATGGTCTAAAGCCTTCCTGATTCTCAGTTCCGTATGCGGATTCAACAATCTTAACTATCTCATCAACACCGTTTGTGCGTAGGTGAAACTTACCCCAACGCTTGTCGGCATCAACAAGAACTATGTAAGCCTTGCCGATTGGCATTCCACATTCGTACGCCTTGTGTGCAAGACGAACAAGAGTGTTTGAACGGTCGTGACTATCATCTGGCCCATGTTTCCAAATCCAATACACAAGACCATCTGCGTGGTCTAGTGCATCACGAACAGACATTGAGGTTGGCATCTCAAGCACGGCTCTTTGTCTTGGGCGATGACGTTCAGCCAACGGCTGAAGCAAGTTAATGCTGACACGATTAACAATCGCCTCGTCAATAAATTGTTTCAGGGTCATTGGTTCGTCTGCACGCTCAAACATGACATACCGATTCTCAGGCAACTCGTTGTATCCATTTGGATATGGAAGCCTGACATAGTTGCCAAGTCCTGTGCATTCTTCCTGCTTTGGATTCACTTCCTTTGGTGGCAATCCAATTACTTCGTGCGCAACTAGAAAAGCCCTACGCATAATCGGCGCAGGAATCCAGTCGTTTGCAAAGACCCACACGTGATAACCCTTGCGTGTCTTCTCTACGAATGATGGGATTGACTTCACCTTGAGAGCAGTCTGTAGGTTTCGTGCTGAATCAATGTCGTCAACATCAATGTCAGAACAACCCCAACGAACTGAGTTTCCATCGGTCAGAGGGTAAATACCGATGAGTTCTTCTCCATGCAGGTGTCGTGCAAAAGTTGAGTAGGTAACTTCTTTCTTTACAGAACTACCTTCCCAACTTCCGTAAGCATCTGTGCGACCACCAAACAATCTCATAAAGACTTCCACTGCATCAGTCTGCATAAGGAAGCCCCATCTGTCTGTATTGGTCTGGTAGTTCACCATTGTCTAGGTCACGGAGTCTGCCAGTTGCTTGGTCTAACTCAAAGTCAATGTCATCAACCAACTGTCCAGCAGGTCGCTTGTTCTTCAACAGCGACACGGTAACTGTGTGTTCGTGAATCTTTTGCTCAAGTCTGAGATAGTCAAGTCTGTCCTGTGCACGTTCGCTGTGCGAGCGTTCAAGTTTCTCAATGAGTTCATTTATCTCCGCAGCAATTTGATACTTCTTGCGACGGACACCAATGATTGATGTTGCTTGTTGCTCACCACCGTAAGAGCCAGACGACATTGTTAGTTTCGCACCATCAGCACCTGCGGTGCGTGATGTTTGGTGCAACACCAACATTGGAATGTCGTGACGACGACCGAACCCTTTCAGGAAGGTCGCTTTGTCTGGCACAGTTTCTCCTGCTTCTACCAAGTCCAAGTAGTCAACAACTACTAGGTCAGGTGCTTGCCCCCATACGTCGCAAACCTCTCCATAGGCTCGTTCCATATCTGAGGAAGTAAGTGGCTGGTCAAACACAGCAAGGTTTGGAAAGTGTTCCTCTGCTGTACTGCGTAGCAGGTTGATGGCTTCTTGGTCATCTTGTGCTACTCGTCGTTCCAGTTCTCGTGCATCAATGTTGTGATGAATACAGGTGAGTTTGGTCAATACGAGTTGGCGAGGCTCGTCAGGTATGAACATTGCAATGTGCTTGTCACGATTGTTTCGGAGTGCGTGAAGTAGTAAGAGCGTCTTACCACCGTGTGCAAACCCAAGCATCATACAAACTTCGCCCGGTGCAATGCCTCGTAGTTCTTGGTCAATGCGGGGAATACCAAGATGTACACGCTCTTGGGGAGACTGTGCCCATCTGACAAAAGAGTCAGCGGCTTCAGCAAGAGGCGTGTACATCCTGTATTCGGAATGTGAGGAGACCGTCGGATTCGGTCTCCCCACTGATTCCCAACCCGCAGATATTTCTTCTGCGGAAAGTCTCATCACTTACCTCGTGGTGGCCAGTAGGCCTTCTCTTTGTCGTCAACTGCTTTGAACCAAGGACGCTTTGGATTCTGCGCCAGTCCATCACGGTTGTCGTACACCTTGGTTACACCGTCACGCTTGCACGCTTTGATGAGCCAGTCTGGAATCTCGCCGTGTTGCTGACCAGCAATCTGAACACTACCTGTGCTCGTAGTGCTTGGCTTGGTCACTTCTTCAGCGTTGAATGTTTCTTTAACCATTGAAACGATTCGAGCATTGTTCTCTTGGAGAGTGGTCTGTCCGTAAATCTGTTCCATCAACATCTCGTTGATACTTGAGAACAGAGTTGCGAACTCGCCAATGCGCTCGTCTACTCCGATGGTCTTGTCTGTTAGGTCTGCTGCGATTTTTGCACAGACTTGTGTGATGATTGCCTTGTCTTTATCCATTAGTTTGCCTCCTCGGCATTGTTGTTGTCGCTCGGTATGTACGAGCCTTTGCAGTGTTCCCAGACTGGACACCATCTCTGCGAACAGAGAAAGTGCTGGTCGTTCACAAGCCATCGTGTTGATGGCATGTGTAGTTTAACAGTAAGAAGATTGTTTATCAGAGCAATGGTTTGCTCTGTAATCCACTCACCGTGTTTTGCTGTTCTTACGACTGGCACAATTTGACCAGTACTTGATGCATTGCGAATCATAACGCCGAAGTTGAATTCAACGTCATAATCAAGCAACCCCAGTTTGGTTGCCGCTTCTGCATAAACAGCAGACTGTATGTTTTGTGTTTGCTTTTCTGCTTGATAATACTTACGAGCCGCAGTCTTCCAGTCCCAAATACCTTGGGGATGGAAGTAATCCATCGTGCCTTCAAACCACAGTTCGTATTCAAACAGTTCATTTTCTACGTGTGCAATCTTGGACTCAAACTTCCATTCACAGTCACCACCTTCAGGAACGTGGGGCATAATATCTCGTGCCCACGCTTCTGCCATTGAGGCAATGTGCTTGTCCCAATTCTTTGGGTCAGTGTTTGTGATGTTGATTTGCTTGCCCTCTGACTGCAACTCTTTTTGCTTTGACCTGAATGCGTTTACTGAATGGTCTGCAATTTCGGCTGGCACAATCTCGCCACGAAGTACTGCTTCAATACCAGCGTGGACTGCTGTACCCATCATTGCTGAGTCATTCTCTTTGCGTGTCTCAGGGTGTAGTGCGATTAGTCTCGCACGCTCTGGACACATCAACGCATCACCAAGCCAAGACTGTCTTATGTAAATCTTGGTAACGTCGTAGCCACCGTTGTTTTCTATTCTCACTGCTTCTCCCTTGTGCTAGTGATTACTTTGCGCCGAACCGAAAGGTTCGGGCGCAACTGGTTGTGCCCCCCCCTTTCCCCCCCCATTGTACACGAGAGGGGAAAGAGGTCAAGGATACTAAAGACCCCAAGGGCTGAACCCGTTGCCGTGCCTTTCGTCTGCGTAGTTGTAGATGGCTAATGCTGAACGAAGGTTACGATACGGGCCAAATAGCCCAGCAGAACGCTTCACAATGCCTCTCTCAGCCAACCACGGTGTCCAGAAGCCATTGATTTGCACCAAGCCTCTAGAGCCACCCATTGGGTCGTCTGTGTTGTGCGAGGCAGGGTTGCACCTGCTCTCACGCCACATCAGATAATCAAGAGTCGGCAGTAGCGACTGTCTCCACCCTGCATCAACAGCGGTTTGCCACCACTGAGGACAACGGGCAGAGGCAGCGATATCCACCGGCTCTGGTTGGTCGTGTCTAGTTATGGAAGTGGGGGGCAATGCGCCCCCCACAGCCAATGAAAGTGAAAGTATTGCTTTTGCTATCAAGAATCATCTCCTTGTAATGCTAGGGATAGGACTGTTTCCATTTCCTGTTTTGCAGAGAGCAGTTCAACAAACTCTGTATGTGTTGAATCTGCACGCTTACCATCGCCAAGTCGTTGTATCTTTTTTGCTAATTGGTCTACACCAATGCTCAAAGACTTTACGACTGCCCGCAATTCGGACAACGTTAGTGATACCTCCAATGTTGGTTCTAATTTCCTCACGGCATTTGCCTTTCTGTGTTTGTTGCTTTCTTTATTGCACGAACAATATCGTACAAATCTCTCATTGCACTTGCTAATGAGCCCCTTGCGTTACCTGTGTCATAGGTAACGTCTTTTTCACCCTGAAATCGTATGGAAGAACCCATAGACCCATTGTGAATCATTGACATAAGACGAACACGCTTTCGTTCAGGGTGTTGACTTGGTGCAGTTTCATCATCATCATTACCTCTGATTGGTGAAGCCCAACCAGTTGTAACGATTGCAAAACCAGTTCCGTTTGCTTCATTCAACAATACTGCGTTGAATGTGTCATCAAGCATTTCGTAAACATCATCGTGTTCTGCAATGTGCTTGACTGAAGGAACTTCACCACGAATGTAATCAATCGCAAATAACTTTGCACTTGAAGACTCGAATGGTTCAAACATCATACTGTCAACTTTGGTTGCTACTGCTTGGTCAATCTCACGGAGAGTTTGCTCAAATTTTTCTGAGTAATTGATTGGTGTATTCATTTCTGTTTCTTCTTTCTGTAATCGGCTATGCCTCTTGTTAGTGTTATCCCGCCCCAAATGCCGTACGAATTTGTTGCTTTGCCAAAGGCAAGGCACTCATCCTTTATTGAGCATTCAGCGCAGATTGATTTTGCTTGCTTCCATTGTTTTGTTTTTTGTTTAGTTGGTGGGAACTCTGGAAACCACCATTCTGTTGGATGGTCTTTGCAATTTGCGTTGTCAAAGTCTATGTCTTGAAACTCAAACATCTGAACTCTGATTCAGTCTACTTGCAATTACCGACAGAACTTTCTCCGCGATTGTGTTAGATAGATTGAGAGCAACGCTGTCAATTCTTTCTGTCACAATACGGTTGATATCCATTGAGTCCATATACGTGGACACCTGACCACCAACCATTGTTCTGAATCGTGCGTTGTTTAGTATTGCACGCTGTAAGTTTTCGTTTACATTGTCATCATTGACTAGGGATTCTGCAATTTCTGCATAATCCATATCGTCAAGGACACTGCGCTTGATTTCGTAGTAGTCAAGCGACTCCATAACCCAGTCACGAATCTTACGTGAGAAGTCACGACTGTCAGTTATTTCTTCTACTACTTGACTAACAACATCTTGAGCAGTTGGAATGCGACCGTTTACCTGTCTGTCAATTTCTGCAATGATTGTTGTTTCTATTGACTGATTGAATAGTGATGGCATTGATGCGCTGTCAAGCGATACATCAAATTCAACTACTGATGGAATGAGTTTGATTGTTGTCATTTTGTTTCTCCTGTTTCTCTGTGTGTATTAGTAATAACTTGGGTGTGTGTTTGTGCCAGACGGAATCTCGAATCCGTAGTTGGTGGTTGGCATATCCGGTTCTTCCCAGAATGCGTCCCAACAATTGCAGGAGTCATATTGACAGAACAAACACGCACTGCAGGTACGGCAGTGTGTGCGAACTTCGTCAACTGGTACAAGGTCTTCAGACTCGCACAAGTAGCAATGCACTTTGTTGTGCGTACTGTTGTGTGGTTCTGTGAATAGGTCAATGATTTCAAGGCACTCGTGAAATGTTGGTGCATTGCCAACAAGTGAAGCCTCGTCGTCGTAGTCATTGACTACTGATGAGTTAGACCAACTTGAAGTGTATTTCTTTGATGAGTAGCCATAGTCCCAATCATCATTCCAAACAGAGCCATACATACCTGTGTATTTTGTATAGCGAATTGGTGCTTGCTTGTATGAACTATTTGACCACCAGATATCAGAATCCCAGTGACCGTCTTTCTCGTTGACGATATACCAGTCAAACTTTGCATCGTCATTGACAGTTAGGAATGCGAGTTTAGAACCCTTAGCCCAAGTTGCCATCTGCTCAAAGTATTCGTTGTCATCAAGAGAACTGATGCCACCGATTGCAGGCATAATGTCTTCCGCAAAGACTCTGGTATCTGAACGCTTCTCACCTTTCTCCATCTTGACTGGCAGTATGCCGTTGTGACCAAGAACTGTTTCGTTGTCACCACCAAGCAAGAATGGATGGCAGTTGTCAACTGTGTTAGTTCCGTGAGTTGTCCAACGGAAGTGGAAGATTGCTGGGCCTTGCATCGTCTTGCGTGCATCAACAAACTTGTTAGCAACTTCTTCAAAGTTCATACTGCGAACAACGTGAAGTTTCTTGCCTGTTGATATTGCGAAGCCGAAACCATCTGGGTTGCTTTGGGCTGCAATCTTGAACCTGTCCATATCTGGTGAGACATAATCAGGAATGAGTGTAAGTAGACACATATGGTGTCCTTTCTGTGGGGGCTTGCGCCCCCACGGTTGTGTGTGTATTTGTTTGTGTGTAGTAAGACGGTCTTACTATTTTACTTTGTCAACAATGCGCTGACGAAGAATTGTGAAGCGTGGAGAGTTGACTGAAACTAACCACGAGTTGAATGAATTGAACATCAAGCCACCTTGCACAGCCTGTTGTGCTGTTACATCTTTGGTGTACTCAAATGATGCTTGACAGAACTGCAAGGCAGCCTGAACAGTTATCGGATTGAGTGATGGTCTGAAGAAACGCAACTCAATAGTCTTTGAGTTCTGCAAGTTCACAGCGAGATAACGCTCACGGTTATTTACATAACCCTTTGCCATCTCCAAGAGCGTATTGCCCTTAGTGATTTCATTGCTATCCCAATCGCTGTAACCATTGAGGAACTGGTTGATATCAAACGCTGCGAATCGTCGTGACTCACGACCTGCAAACTGTACGAGTGACTCACGATTCTTGAATATGAAGTAGATGAACTTCATCAAGTGTGCGTCATTGACGAACGAGTTGCGTGACAAGTGAATGTGTAGACCACAACTGCTTGCTTTCCACGAATGGAAACCAAGATTTGCGAGACCTGAGATTGCTTGCCAGTTGAAATCCTCCATAAAGAATTCCAATGTGCCCGGCTGAGTAACAATCTCAAATCCGTAACTGATTGACGCATCAGACTTGAGATGCAATGTGTCAACATCACCGATACGAGAGTTGTTGACAACATATCGTGCACCATTCATCAAGTCGCCATTGACACACTCTGTCTCAAGTTCTGCACCCATATACAACTCTGGTGTGAGTGCATTTGTCTTGGCATCTGCATAAGAGTTGACCATTCGGTAATTGCTACCGAACTCTTTACCCTTGTGCATATACACAAGACGAAACTTTGAGGTGTACGGATGAATCAGAGTTCCCTCTGGTGCATACTCCTCATAGCACGACTCGCTACAGAAGTGCAAACCATCTTCTTCAAATGAATCAGATGAATGAATCGTGTCACCACATTCGGGACAATCGGTGTATCCGTCGTCGTCAAATTCTTGTTGTATTTGTCGTGGCATAAATACCTCTGTCTTTCTTTTGTTTTGTTTACTAACACGGTTGTGCTAGTTCTGTTCACTGCCGATGAACATAGTTGATGACACATAACAAGGTCAATTTGATATGTGCCATCTCAACGCTCACCAGTAAGATGGTCTTACTGTCAAATACCCAATGTTTATTGGGGATTTACGCTATTTGCTCTGTGTGAATATCACCAGACTTGCGAAGAAGAAATTCGAGCAAGTCAGAGTTCTTTTGATTCTCATTACGCAGTTGTTCATTTTCCTCACGCAACGAACGGATAGTAAGCATTGCTTCTTCCATTGTTGATTTGATTATGTCCAACTGCATACCAAGATATGCGTCGTTTATTTTCATTGACTGTTCTCCTCTGTGATTATCTTTCCGTTTTCGTCAACTAAACCGAGTTCTTGCAGAAACTTATTTGTTTCTTCAATGCTCATATAGTTGCAGTCGTCCCAAATGCTGTCTAGGTAGTGTGCATACCTAGCATCTGTTAGTTGCCAACCCATAAAGACTCTTTGCAAAGTCTTCCACCAACTCTCGCCCAAGTTTCTACTGTTGTAGAAATGCTGAACGATTCTGAATCGTTTGCCCGATACAACTAATTGAACTGGTTCTTCTTTCATTCTGAACATTCTGCATACTCCAATGCTTGTAGATATTCTGCCATTGCATTTTGATAACCCGTAAACAGGTCGTACTTATTAGTTTCACGAACAGCCTCGTGCCATTCGTTGTGCCTTGCATAAACTGCTTTGCACCTGAAATCCCAAAGCGCAGTTCTGAAAGCCCAGTCATCAAACTCTGGAACCCACATAGACTGTCCACTTTTCTTGTCAAGGATTGAAACATCTGTGAAAGCCGAATCAACTTCACTCATCACATCTTGGACTCGCTCGGTTGGAACTAGATGTATGTATCCACTTATAGACCAAGAACTATTCTCGTGTTCAAAGAATACTTTCTCGTCCATTACTTCTTGCACTGATTTCATTTCCACTCTCCATTCGTTGGATGATTGCGCATAACCCACTGTCGTGACATATGCATATCTCGCTCTGCATTTTCGTAACCCCATTCGTATGCGATTACCCAAGTAATCAACACAAGAATCATTGCCATAGTGAACAGTCCGAACAAGTTCATACTGCCACCATTTC
>JACCDO011006733.1_pt1 | contig 15795 bp, 10 predicted proteins | sample 7446101 | NCBI WGS metagenome assembly JACCDO01 (sample SAMN15323440, study PRJNA562643) | freshwater metagenome | isolation source: river surface water | place: USA:Blue River Watershed | collected 2017-08-16
AGCCTTCCGCGATCAGCGCTTGCTGCAAAATAGATAAATATGCTACAAATTGTGAGAAAATAGCAACTTTATCCGATCCCGTATGCTTGAGCATGTCTATTACAGCTTTGGTCTTACTGCTTTGCTGCTCTGCAGTACTAGCGATGCTATCTGATGGTAGTCCCACTTCCGTACTACCTTTTGCTGACTCTAACTCACGCATAAGTAGATCATAATTGATTCTATCGCGGTTGGCATCGATTTCTGTTCGGCATAACGGACACGGAACAACAGTGGCGACCTTGAAGAGAGCTGTGTCGCATGATTTGCATATGGTATGCTTACATTTACGGAATATTACTGAATTCACCTCAGAAAAGGCTTCAAGGCATATGCAGCACTCTACATTCTCGAACCCTATGGCGGAGTGAGTGAGAATAGGTCAGTTGAGGACGGTAGAGAGAGAAAGTTACCTTCATTTTCTTCATTTGCCACTTGAGCACCGTTTCTAGCAACGGAAAATATTGATTCTAAGTGGTTGAGTAGGTCCTTTTGGTCGGTTTCACTCAATGTGATAGCAGCGGACTCCGCAGTGATTCGGTTTCTTGCCGTTGCTAGTAGTTTCACCAATGATTCCGATGGAACCAATCGAATATCCAAGCAAGCTTGTCTCAGTCTTGTAAGGAAGCCAAGGACTGTTGTATAGTCTTGATTGTCAAGGGATTGACGCGCAACGTAACTGGTTATCACGTTCTGTATCGCATCATATGCATCCTTTTCCGACTTATTCAGTGTTACCGTGACAATTTGTTCGGTTTTACTAGGAATGTAAGCATCGATTACAGTCTTAGTTCGCTTCAAAGCCAATGATCTCATCAATTGTTTGAGGTGCACCAGAGCTGTGTACGTGGCAGTGAGTGAGTGAGTGAGTGAGTGAGTGAATAAATAAGTAGCAATAACAGGAATCTGCACTTCATCATCATCAGTAGTAGTACGCTACTAGTACTACCACTAATGATGATGAAGTGCAGATTCCTGTTATTGTTAGGTGAGTGAGTGAATATACCTTCACCATTACCGGATTTCAGTTCACGTACAATGCAGCGATGAAAGCAACCATTACTCTCATTCGCACTCGCCTCAGTAGGAGTAACAAACAACGACAACCCAAGAAACAAAAACAGACTCTCTAGGTCTGCTACTCCATTGGGCATCGGTGTGCCGGTGAGAATCCATCGATATTTTGACGTCAATTGAAGCACAGCTTTGGCCATGAATGTCTTTGCATTTCGAATGACGTGAGCCTCATCCACGACAACTCGGTGCCAGTTTATGCGGAATAAATTGCCGGTTCCTTTAACTTTTTTCTTCTTTGTAGCTCCTTTCGCTGCTTTACAATCGGCGGAGACGGAGTCATAATTGGTTATAACCACGTCATAAGATTGAATTTCTTTGTCCGATTTCAATCTGTTTGTGCCTGAGTAAGTGAGTGAAGTGAGTGAGTGAGTGAATGCATGAGTAACGTGTATGTAGAACAAATGCTCATACCATGGTAAACTAATACTCTCAATTTCTTTTCCTTGATGTGAGTTTTGAACTGCGTTTCCCAACTTGATATTACAGATAATGGGCACACTATGAGTGTTGGATGACGATCTTCATCCACTACTCTATCATTGAAGTCCACTTCATCCTCATCCTCATCCTCATCCACATCCTCATCATCGTTAGGGAAAGAGACACTACTGTGTCCGTTACAAAGCATCAATGCCAATACACATGCAGACTTTCCCAAACCCATGTCATCCAATAATAAGCCACCGAGTGGTGCGTACGGCATCTTCTTTTCATCATGCTTTGTCAATAGGTTAAAAAATGTTTTATCACTTTTCTGCTCATAAAGTGGTGCCAACACTTGACTTGTCTCCTTATTAATCATCCATGCCACCGCTTGTTCTTGATGGCGGTAAAGTGTGCTTGTAAATATTTTCGAAAAATTGGAATATAATTTAGGTTGGAATAGTATACTTGAAAGCTCTTGCTGTTCTGCATCAAAAATTCGATCAAATTCTCTTATGATGTCATCATTAGACATAATCTTTACATTGTAGTTGACACCAGTATTGCTATTGGGTTTACTCCCACCACTACTAGTTCTACTACTTGCATTACCAGGACTATTTGCTTGCTGGATTTGTTTCTTTTCTCTAATAAACTGAAATCCATTGTATGGCATAGTTGTAGTAATATCATAGAATGGTATATGACGTGAATTAAGATACTGAAAAATAAATAGTTTGTCACTTAACTGTGATACTAATGTCAATTGAGCTTGACTAGTGGCAAATCCACTAGTGAATACAACTGCTTCAATTGCAATTACTATCTTTTGTTTCTCCGAATTCAATAATCTACCATCCATGAGTGGACTAAGTATACCAGCTGTTCCATTTTTTGCTTCTATATGACCAGCTTGTTGACCGTCGATAGTCAAAACTTTTATTGCATTACGATCATATGGATTCTGAGGCTCTCTTACTAAAATTACTTCTTCACCTTGATTAATTGAACCGCTATAATACCTTTTACCAACAATCGTAGTATTAATTTTGAACAATTGTACCTCATTATCTTCTTGCTCATGCATCGGTTTATAATCATCTTCTTCATCATCATTTCCTGTGAGATCAATTGACTCAATTACACGCCTTTTCATTATTGCAGCTGGATTTATGTGTGTAACTGGATTTATGTGTAACTAGGGGAACAAATCCTATTTTATATTTACCTTCCTCTTACTTCCTTCTTTGTTTTGGTTTTTGGAACATGATCCGTGATGACATCCCATCGCCGATTCCGGTTCTCTGAAGTGTTCAGTAATTACATATACCATTGGTATTATATATATATATGCGCATAGTGAAGGCTAATGCTACTTTAGGCGGAGTTGCATGAAATGCCACATTAGGGGTGAAGTGTAATCTAAAATTTTGGATCCGGTCCGATGAATGACGTTTCTTCTAAAAATGTTGCGAGGTATTCGTGATGGAAATGGGTAGTTAATGCTTGAGAAAATGAGTACTGAATCATTAGCGGATATGTTGGCAACTGCCCCTTCGGATTTACTAATAAAGATCTTTCGGGAATATCTAGATATAAATGATTGGGCAAACTTTGACACTGCATTAGTAACTAAGCATCAAATAAGAGAAGTATATATGAGAGTTTTGCGTTCAAATTATCTAGAGATTTCAGTTGGTGACACTTTTTTCCGTAATATGATTAAAACAAAAGATGGTTTAAAGTGGATAATATCACGAGGAATTCATGTGAAAGCTTGGAGGAATAGTTTTGGTTCAGATGATGAAATAATTCTAATTGCAAACAATCTAAAAGATATTCAAATATTAGCACTTAATATGTGCAATAATATCAGTGATGAAGGTTTGATTTCGATCTCCCATAACTTGAATAAGTTGCATACACTCGATGTCTCAATGTGTAATATTACTGATTTTGGTTTAATTTCAATTGCCGAAAATTTATCCAATCTCACATCTTTAAGTTTTCATGGATGTTTTAAGATAAGTGATGAAGCAATTAAATCAATATCGACAAATTTGTCGCAAACATTAAGGATATTAGATTTAAGCTCTTGCTATAATCTTACCAATATTGCAGCAGTCGGGGTAAGTAATATCACAAGTCTCGAGACTCTTAATCTTTCAGGATGCATAAAAATTGATGATTTTGGAATTATTGTTATTGCGACGAGTTTGTACCTACAGCAGAACAGTTGACTTGTGCAATGTTACACAAGCTTCTGATTACTGTTTAGAAAGTGTTGCTTGTCTTTCAAAATTGAATACCTTAGATGTGTCAAAAAATAGTAAGATAAGCGACCGAGGAATCACACTAATTGCACAAAATCTGAACTTATACAATCTGAAAATGCACGACATTAAGAATATCAGTGACGCCGTTGTAAGCGTTATTGCCCAAAGTCTCCCCCTATTAACTTATCTTGATGTTTCAGGATGTTCAAAAATTACGAATTCGAGTGTAATATTATTGGCTTTAAACCTGAATACTCACCTGACTTTTTTCCATTGTCGTGAGTGTTTTGAGTTAACTTGTGATGCATTCACCGCTGTATGTCGCCACCTTGTGAATTTGATCGATTTAGACATAAGTGGGTGTGTTGAGGTCAATGATAGCGTCGTTTGTGAAATTTCAATGAATTTGTTAAAATTGAAAACACTTAACATATCTTCGTGTTATAAAATTACAGATGATGGAATGCTTGCCATAGGGACAATGTATAATTTAAAGTCATTATGTATTCGTGGCTGTAGTAAAGTAACGGATATTGGAATTTCTTCAATTAGTCAGTTACAATTAAATGTGCTTGATATAAGCTATTGTTACAGAGTGAGCAACGAAGGGCTTGTTGCAATGTCACAAGTAGACGATCTTCAATCTTCTGATATTAGTTATTGTTATTTGATAGGAGATCAAGGTGTGAGTGAATTATCAAAGCGATTACATTGTTTAAAAACACTATCTATTCGTGGATGTTACAACATTAGTGACTCGGGATTGAATGTGATTTCTCAATTGAAAAATTTAAAAGATTTAGTGCTTCATGATTGTCTCGAGATTTCAGATTCAGGAGTAATAACAATATCAGAACACTTGAAACTATTAATATCTCTAGATGTAGGAGGATGCACCAAAATCACAGATTTTGCATTATGTCACGCTGCTCATCACTTACATTGCCTCCAATTCTTGGATATTAGTCGCCTCTATCACGTATCTGATGTTGCTATTTTTTCTATCACAGGAAACTTGAGTTATTTAAAATCAATAAATATTACCGGGACAGACAGCAACAAGATAACTCACAAGGGACGTAAAGAATTGCAAGATAAAAATATTAACGTGCAAGGATAGGATTGCAATTCAACCTATTCTATTCATTACTCGTAGTTTAATTATTATTATTATTATTGTTGTGTAAAAAAATCATTTCTTCTTTTCGTGTTAGTTCGTTAATTAGGATTTTTTTTTTTCTAATTTTATTAAAAGAAGCGTGTGTACATATACTTAAAATATAAATAAAATGACATCCAAAGGAACAATAAAAGGACCGTAATAAGTGAATATTTGATTGATGAGAGTAATTGAGTAAGTAAGTAAGAGTAAGTAAATATGATTAAGTAAGTATGAGTAAGTAAGAGTAAGTAAGTAAGAGTAAGTAAGAGTAAGTAAGAGTAAGTAAGAGTAAGTAAGTAAGTGAGTGAAAAAAAAAAGCGAAACTTTTAAATTTATAACCCTAGCCCTCAGTTCCGCGAGCACTCCCTCGACATCTGCTTCGAAAATTTCACAAGGAAAAAAGTAAAACGACTATACGCTAGGATTGTGTTAGCAATTTGGGTAAGTGATCTCTACAAAGTAGTGATTTCGCTTCCCGATTTGATTTCATTCTTTTAGTTGTATAATTCGTATTAAGAGAAATGATGTTGGCAGTGCTCTTGGCTTTATTGCTGATCTGCAACTCTACCTTTGCCGCATGTCCCACGGGATACACTGAAACTGCAGTTACTGGTGAAAGTAATATTTGTTTACAGTTTGTGTACCAGGCTACAGCCATAACACAATCTGCATTCAACACTTTATGTTCTACAAATTATAATGGAGGATATTTGGTTGTTCAATCAACTGTAGCTCAAAGAACAGCTACTAACAATTTTGCAAAAACTGGTTGTGCTAGTACAAGTGGTTGTTCCAGCGGTGCAAGTGGTGAAAGACAAATATGGATTGGAGTGCAGTTAAGTGGTGCTGGGGCAACTGGATCCCAATTGGTATATTCACCTTCAACTGGTCTTGGTTGGGCAACTAATACTGCTGTTACAAGTACCTTCACTCCTGGATCTACAACATATTGGGTATCAGGAGAACCAAGTGGTGGCGATGTAACAGTTAGACTTGTAATATCTGGATCGGGTACAGCTTCGTCTGGTTATTCTATTACTGGATGGAAAGGTATAATTTCAAGTCAAACTTATACTTATGGAATATGGTATGACATCTTCACTTACCATTAATATTATTCTTTATAACTAATTATTGGACTTTTACATTAGCCAAGCTGCATTATCTCCGACTGCAACACCAACAGTAACACCAACTGCTATACCTACAACTGCAACACCATCAATAACACCTACAACTGCAACACCAACAGTAACACCAACTTTCACACCAACTGTAGTGCCAACTTTCACACCAACTGTAGAGCCAACAGTAACACCAACAGCCGTGCCAACTGAAGTTCCTTCTGCCGAACCAACAGCCGAGCCAACAGAGACACCAACAGCCGTGCCAACTGAAGTACCGACAGCAGTGCCAACAGCCGTGCCAACTGAAGTTCCAACAGCCGAGCCAACTGAAGTTCCAACAGCCGTTCCTACAGCCGTGCCAACAGAGACACCAACAGAGACACCAACAGCCGTGCCAACAGAGACACCAACAGCCGTGCCAACTGAAGTTCCTTCTGCAGTGCCAACAGAGACACCAACAGAAACACCAACAGCCGTGCCAACAGAGACACCAACAGCCGTGCCAACAGAGACACCAACAGAGACACCAACAGCCATCCCTTCTACTGAACCAACAGCCGCGCCAAGTAAAATCCCTAAATCAATACCGACAGTAATTCCTACTGAAATTCCATCGCAAGTACCCACGACTATTCCAACAGCATTGCCAACAAGCAAACCAACAACATCTAACCCAACGCCTATTCCTGGCGAACCAACTGCAGTCCCAGCTACAGCGCGTCCTACATTCAAGCCAACGAATATTCCATCATCTATTCCAACAGTAAAACCGTCATTTTTACCAACATCACACCCTACTTCACATCCAACATCTTCGCCTACATTTGCACCACCACCTGATATTTCAGTTCTTGAATTATCATTACCAAGTTCAAGTACACTTGCAAAATCAACCATTGATGTATCTGTAAGTCTAGACGAGGGCGATGCTTATATCTATTGCGCCGCATTTACCACTTCTACTTCATCGGTGAAACCACCAACAGTTAGTGAAGTCGTACGTAACGGTTACATGTTCAAGTCTACTAAATCTACTGCATCAACGACTATCTCATCATTGGTACCAGTAACAAGTTATGATGTGTACTGTGTGACTCAATCCAGTTACGGTACTTTGTTATCCGAAGAAAAGATGTTGGCAACGAAGCAAACCATTGAGACTGCGTGTTGCAAAGCATTAACCTTTGATTTGGCAACAAGTACACTAAAGGAAGGCGTGATAACTTTAAATGCGCTATCATTGTCGGTTGAGTCCGCACCATCAAGTGATTTAGTCATTGAAATAGGCTCATCTGCCACCACTGACTGCACCAACGAGGCTGGCTGCACCAATAATGCATTTTATCCTGGTGCAATTTCGCTATCAAGCGACAAGTTCAAATCTAGTTATTCCATGACATTGGTCCCCGGCACACCTGATATATACGACTTAAACATCACACTCTCTGGTGCTGCAGCAGAGGAATACGAGGTTTCCTTCAGTAAAAAAGGCAGTCAGTTGAATGTTATTAGTAAAAAGGCTGAACCACCAGCGCCAAAGTTACTATCAGCTGCATTTAGTGACGACGGCTCGTACGTCACTGTTGCCTTTGATTCTTCCACGAATAAAGGCAAATACACCAATAGCTTTACTTGCACAACTTTGTTTACATTCAATGGAGCCTCTTCGGCAAAATGCACCTGGGCTGACTCGTCTAAAGTCACCATCTCAGGCATTGCCGCGCTATCAGTCGGTGATACAATTGAATTATTACCCGAGAAAATAAAGGCAAAATGCACTGATTCTGCAATACAATGTGATACCAAGTGGAGTTTCATGAGTAGTGCCACAGTTACAGTTACGGCACCTTCAAGTCCTAAGATACCAGTCGTCTCTATCGGAGCACCATCAACAATTGGTGGCTGCAACTCGCTCACCCTTGACTTAAGTGCATCTACTGGTAACGGCGGTAGAACATGGCAATCTATTTCATTCAGCATCGATAGCAAGGCGGAGAACGCGAGTATGATCGCAGACTACTTGAATAGTAACTACGTCTTGTCCCCTCCAACGGTTATACCCAACTCTTACTTTGCTAAAGGTGGTGCATACGGATTTAGTGTGACTATGTGTAATTTCCTTGGTGCATGTGGCACCAACACATACAAATTAAGTATTTCTAGCAACGACGACCCAGTTCCCGTAGTCAAGATCGCCGGTAAATCCTCAATTACGATTACACGCGATTCCAGTCACTTGTCCCTTGCTGCATCTGCGTACACTGAGAATTGTGATGGAAGTCAATCTACTTCCAAGCTAACTTATTCGTGGTCAGTTGTCGGTTATAGTGATGACGACAAGTATGACACCGAGTCAAAGGATCAATCGAAGTTCAAGTTGAGTACAAGCAAGCTAGAAGTATATGAAACGTACGTCGTAAAAGTTACTGTTACACACTCATCAGGCAAGTCATCATCTGCCACCGTAAGTGTCTACGTGGATGCTGCCTCGTTAGTTGTCGCCATAAGTGGAGGTAGCACACAATCAGTACGTATTGGTGATTCTATTTCTTTAAGCGCAGCCGGTAGCTATGATCCGGATCAACCAGGTTTAACGGGCAAGAATGCGGGTATAGCATTCTCTTGGTCGTGTGTGCAAATATCCCCAGTATACAGTGAATCATGTCCTTTAGATGATGGTAGTTCTACCGATGAAAAATTCGAACTCGCGGTAAATTCAGAATCGTTACTAGATGTGGTTGCATTAGTAACTGTTACTGGCACAAGCGGAAGTCGTTCTGCTGAGGCATCTGTCTCAGTAGTCGTGATTAATGCTGCAGATCCGATCGTATCAATTACTACTAGCACTGATTCGTTGACTAGTGTAAATGTGGATAATTCTATCGCAATAAGTGGCACAGTTGCGCTAGCACAGTCATGCGATGCCACTTGGACCACTGATGACGAGTCCCTTGACCTATCATCGATAGCATTGACAGGTACATCTTCTCAACTAACTCCTGGTGCGTTGCGCACAGTTAATCTGGTACTTAGTGCTAACTCGTTAGCGGAAACAGCATCATATGTGTTCTACTTATCATGCGGTGCATCGTCGTCGTCTGTAGCAGTGACCACTAATGGACCACCAACACCTGGACTTTTCACTGTATCACCTAGTACTGGTACCGAGTTATCTGACTCGTTTTTATTCGCTGCGTCTCAATGGTCTGATCAGGAATTGCCGTTATCTTACGTGTTCGGTTTCCAGTCACCAACTGATAATTCTGCCGTCTTGAATATACGAAGTTTATCAGAGATTGCTTTTGCCTCTAGCACATTACCAGCAGGCAATGCCACTAATGGCTATACCATCGTCTGCGTAACTAAAGTGTACGACTCCTATGGAGCGTACGCAACGGCTACATCTAGTGTTATCGTGCAAGCTCTAAGTACGGATACAAATGCACTATTACAAGAGCAACTAAGTGGTAGTGTCGGCAGCACCGAGAGTGTCAAACAAGTATTAGCATTATCAAGTGCTATCCTAAATCGCTCTAACTGCACCACCAACTGTACATCAAAGGTTGCTCTACGCGACTCGTTACTAACGAGCTTATCTGATCTTACATCATCAGAAGATGTTTCCTCCTTAACTGTTGCTACTTGGACTGACAACTTGGCTGCACTTACTTCAAACAGTGCTGAATTGAGTGCGGATAGTGTAGTTGCAGTGCAAAATGTCGCCGCTATGGTTTTAAGTGGCTCTAACTCCGAAGGCATCTCCTATGAATCAAGTGCTGGAATACTGAGCGCATTATCCAATGCTGCTGCTGTTAGCAGTGATAATTCAGGTATTGCTGATCTGGTGAGTAGTTACGGAGACCTCGTCAGTAGTCAGCTATATGCTGGACAATCATCAGTATCGAATATTCTGGACTCATTCAGAGTTACTGCTGCTGCTATTTCTCCAAGTGCTGGCGCTGCGGCACTAACGACACCACTAACAGATGATGAAAAAGCGAGTGGAGTGAAAGCATCTACTTTATCTGTGGACACTGACTCAACCTCAACCGTTCCCGTCAAGGTTTCTGCCGTAACAATGCAACCATCTTTTGGTTCATTCAATTCTCCAGCGTTGAAATTATCGATTTCAGGTATGGAGTCACTAGTACAGTCATCGCATCGACGACTAAATACTCAGGGCACCTATGTTACAATAGTACTTCAAAATACTGAAGCTATCGATACAGCAATGGTTCCGTCACCATACAGCTTGTTTACTCAATGCAGCAAATATGATGCTCATGTGACCAAGTATACTTGTCCAGATACTGGTTACTTGATTACTCATACATGTCCTGGCGACGCAACCTCGCACAACTTAACATCCTCATGTCCAAGTACGGGACTAGCAGGTAAGTGTGCTGAGCTAGATATGTCAAGTCAATCAACGTCAGAAAGCACTTGTACTTTGCTCTCATACACGGATACCGACACCACTTGTTCTTGCTTTGTGGCGGTGACTAGTCGAAGACGTTTAGGTAGTGATGTGGAGGAACAAAGTGGAGCGAGCACAATAGTCGCCATGTCGTCGTTTGTTGCTGGTCAATTTGCTGGTACTTTCTCTGCTGCTGGTAGTTTCGATTCCGCTCAAGACTTCAGCAAGGTATTAATAGTTATTGTCATGTTCGGCACTCTGTGGGTTGGTGGTATAGTTCTACTATTCAGCTGTTTCTTGCAACAAACTGTCGATGCCAAGTCCATGAACATGAAACGATTGCTTCACGAACGTAAGAAGCGCATGGCAGCCATGTCCAAGTCACCAATAGCAATCAAAGAGTACTTGTCGAACTACGTCAACAGTGTCATTCCTTCTGTTTTCTCATCCACTGGGTTAATGAAACGAATGAGCACCGAACTGCTCCAAAATCATTCGTACTTCAGTTTGTTCTACAACAGAGACAGTAGAATGTCGCGCGACAAGAAGATCTTACTATGCATCCAGCTCTTGACCATCCAGACCATGTTGATGTTTTTGCTCGCCGTATTTTATGATTTACAAGGTCCTGACGACGATGGAACTTGCGTCACCTACACCACGAGCGACTTGTGTCTAGCGCGTAAATCAATCTTTGATAAGTCTCAAACATACTGTTCTTGGAGCGAAGCCAACGACTCTTGCGCCTACCAACCTCCTGTGTTTAGTTGGATGGTTATCATATACGTCGGCGTGTTGACCTCCATCGTTACGTCGATAGTGAACTATCCTATCGATCAAATATTCGACATATTAGGATCTCCTACGTCGGTATCTGGCTACGCCCAAGTAGGCGATACCAACAGTGTGTTGAGTAAAGTTAGTGAGAAGATCAGTGCTTCTTCCCTGCCATTATCTACTCGCCGTGTCAATCAAATGAAAAATGTTGAGTTGAAGTCAATCCCTGAGAATACGCGTATTGCATACGATTTAGCACAGTCCAGTATCAAGACCGTCGCTAGTAATGCACAAGCTCTGCAGCGCGAGGCTAATGTTTTACGAAACGAGAAGAGAAATGCAATTAAAGATGACATCAATATGTCTAGTGATGACACTGATAGTAGTGATAGTGACGGCGATGACTTATCAGCACCTACTAGAAAAGCTGCTCCTACTGTAGTGACTGTTGCAAGTCGAGCTCGTGTGAATAATAAAAGCTTTCATTCACAAAAAGTAGTGAAGAAAGTACCTGTGGCGGATAATGCAACGGTCAACTTGTTTGAGGTGTTGAAAAACGATATCAATCTTCAACGTAAGCTACTACGCCCTAGTGAAGTAGAGGATTTTGACGCTCAATGGGGTATCGATCCAACCGGTGCATTCGCTACTCACTCATCACTATTACCTTGGGTGGGTAGTCATCGTGCAGATGTTCTGATCCAAAAGCATATGAGCCAAGTAACGAAGGAAAAGAACGCTAGAATATCGAAGTTGAGAAGTTTGCCAGACGAGAACAAGGGATTAGAGTTGCTGCACTTATTTGTGATGGATTTGTTAGGACAAGATACAACTGCCGCAAATATTTTCTTACAAAAGTCTGATGAAGATTTCAAGAGAGTAAGCTGTGTATCACCATCGAGAAAAGGTCTTGCATGGGCTGCCCTTATATTGCTCAACGTGTTCTTCGTATACTACTCCATGCTCCGCGGCTACGTCAAGGGCATCCAATGGCAGCGCGCATATTTGGTTGCGTGCGTCATTCAATTACTAATGGAAGTGTTTGTCATCGAGTCTCTTGAGTGTTTATGGATTAACTTCGTCGTTCCTAATCTAGTTAGTAATGAGATCAACAAGGCGTTGGACTCGTTGAATGCCGCAATAAACAAGCTATGCAGCACCACGTCGGTAGACGGACGTTTATTCTTAAATGCGCCAAAATTCTTATTCGTTTCAACAAATTTATCACAACAATATCCCGAGCTTCTTGAGAGCATCATCATCCAGTCATACTTTAGTTACTTGCCTGGAGAACTCGGCAAGAAATGGCAGTACAACAACACCTTGATCCCTGTAGAATCATCGTTTATGTTCCGACTTCGTAACTTAGTAGTGTTTTTCTCACTACTGTTGCAGCTGTTGGGTACCACTCCATTTTTAGTCCAAAAAATAATAATCCGTTTAACACAGCCCATCATACTTGCTGGCCTCGCCATTATCGTCCTATCCATCTTCCAATCCACAGCCAATATAGTCGTGTTTACCCTTGTACTATCATTGGCATTAGGTTGGTACGCACGAAGAGTATATTTGCAGCAGAAGAAAGCGGCAAATATGGAAAGCAACGTCATGCCAGTCGACGATAGTATGGAAGACGAGGTATCTGAAGAGCAGAAATCAGAAAGCATCGGGTCACACAGTGTGTCTCACGCTTCAGTATCCAGTAAGATTACTCCGTTACTCGATTCAGACATCGCTCTCTCGAGTGACTATGAGTCAGACGACGTGTAATTGTATTACATAAAATTAGTTTAGTAAACATATCACATAACCATGCAGCGCGCCATATCACATAACCCAGGTAGTTGTCTGCTGTATTATATTACATAGTTATATTAATACTTGGGTCTATTTTGTCTTTGCTTTGCCGGTACCCATGATTTTTTCAGCGTCTCTAAGCGGGTCTCGCTTCCCATACCATGTGTGGTACTTCCGTTGCTGTGCATTGCACAAATTGACGAGGCATCCATCATCGCGGCATATTTTGAGTCAAAAAGAAGAGGTAGAGTCTTAACCGAATGAATAGGTGAGTGAGGAAGCTTTTGGTTGATATTATAATGTTGATGACGAAAGAGTTGGTAGGAGAATTACAAATGTTTACATGTTCCTTATTATTCGGTATAAGCTTTACGGTGCAACGATATGCGATGCTTGGAGATAATCATATTAAACCACTGACATATACTGCATTTAGATTCTTAGCTTCTACAATATTATTGATATCATTAAGATCGTATTTAAAAATGATTGAGGCGAAAGAGGAAGTAGTTAATGACAAACATCTGGACAAAATTCAAGAAGTAAATAAAACTAATAATAATACTAATAATAATCTCTTATTATTATTGTTTTATGGTTTTATTTGTGGTATAATGAACTATGGTGGCTCTGCGTTTCAGCAATCATCTTTAGAGTATATTTCAGCAGGAAAAGTTGGATTCATTACTGGTTCATACGTTGTTATAATTCCATTCATCGAATTTCTTATTCCTATTTATAGTAAACATTTGAATTCATGGACTTGGATTGCTGCATTTATGAACCTTATTGGACTATTTTTACTCTCTGGTTGCGCTGAAAGTGATGTTTGTATTAGCGGTTCCTTAGGCAAAGGCGAACAATTTGTTTTAATATCAGTCATTTTCTGGGTTGTTTCAATTATGGTTGCTGATGCAGCGGTTAAACAATGTGATGTCGTAGATCTGTAAGTTTTTACTCATTCATTCACTATCTTATTTACTCACTTACTTGTTATTTTGTCAGGAGTATCCTTGAATTCGGCGTCCCTTTCGTTATCTGTATTTTGACGGCGTATGTATATGAAAGCGATGAATTTTCGTATCCATACACCAATATAATGAGAAATATCTCTACTATAGTTGTTGTGGGTGTGACAGACGGTCTGGCGTTTTTACTTGCGTCATTGGGTCAAAGAGCAGTGAAACCAAGTCGTGCATCGTTGTTATTGTCACTTGAATCATTGTCAACGTTACTCATCGGATACATCTTCCTGAGTGAAACTATGTCGTATATCGAACTGTTTGGAGGCTTCCTCATGTTTGCAGCGGTCATATTAAGCACAGAGGATATTATGGGAACAAACTCTAGTGAAACTGTAGATAATAGAATTACAACACCAATTGAGTATGAAAAATGGGTCACTATGGCTTCTGGAGGCACTGAATTGCGACTCGGTGGACGTGCAAGAGTCCGGTCGTCTAGTTATGATCGAACAACAACTAAATCGAGACCGCAGAATACAGCCTTGTTGCAGCAGGCTATTAATGGTAACAACATTGTGAATAACTACCAAGCGATCTCTAGTGTATAGTTGTCTTTATTATTAATACTGTAAGATTTTTGTTGATATTTGCTAGGTTTCCTATTAGATAATAATACTATTGGCGACTATGTGCCGGCACGAAAGTGGTGAGATAGTACCCGTACATTGATTCATACCGGTGTTAGTACTTACCTGTCCATTTATAACTTCGCTTTAGTTGATAGGTAACCAAGTTGAAGTAGGAGGGCCGGTGAGGTCAAGAGAGAAAAAAATTCTATAAGCAAAAAGCAAAAAGCAGTTGGTTCTAAGGAGAGAAGTGCAAACTAGAAGTTGAAAAAGAAAGAAAAGTCACAGCGCATATGGTAACTATAATAAAACTATACAACCGCATATAAATTATATTGTCAAAGCAGACTATATATTCACCAAAGGGAGACTGAAATGTCATCAATCAAGGAAAATAATAAAATCAACAATTCAAATCAACTATTAAAGACATTTCATTTTGGTGTAACTTCCACTACTAAATCATTTGCTGACTTGCCTGATATAATATTTTGTAATATTATTGAATATCTGGGTTGGTATGATGTGGGTAGATTTGATAATGCTTTATTAAACCGTAATATGAGAAATAGTTATTTGGTCGCATTGAAGTTGAGAAAAGTGAAGGTAGAACGAAATGCGTTATGGAAGAACGCTCTTGATAAAGGAATATTAAGCTGGTTGATAAGTAGGAATGCTCGGGTGATATCTTGGGAAACTCAATTTGTTGATGACTTTGCACTAATGACTATTACGACTGGCTGCCCTTATTTACAATCGTTGAATATGAGTCATTGTCGTAATATTACTGATGAAGGAATAATAGCACTGGCGACTGGCTGTACTCAATTACAATCTTTGGATATTAGTAATTGTCGTAAGATTACTGACAAAGGAATAAGAGTTGTGGCGACTGGATGCCCACCATTACAATCCTTGGAGATAAGTGAGTGTGATATTACCGACGAAGGAATAATAGCTCTGGCGACTGGGTGTACTCAATTACAATCCTTGAATATTAGTAATTGTGTTAATATTACTGACGAAGGAATAAAAGCACTGGTGAATGGGTGTCCTCAATTACAATCCTTGAATATTAGTAATTGTGTTAATATTACTGACGAAGGAAT
>JACCDO010161501.1_pt1 | contig 15790 bp, 13 predicted proteins | sample 7446101 | NCBI WGS metagenome assembly JACCDO01 (sample SAMN15323440, study PRJNA562643) | freshwater metagenome | isolation source: river surface water | place: USA:Blue River Watershed | collected 2017-08-16
GCTCGACCACCCGCATGAGCGCCAGCGCCATCTCGGCCGACGCGAGCTGCGCGCCGCCAGTGCCCTTGAGCGACTCCTCCTTCTTCTGGAGCGCGGGCAGGCCGTCCACTTCTTTCTGGAAGCCCGCGAGCGTGTCCTTTGCCCGCTTGATCTCGCCCTGCACGCGGTTCCAGTCCTTGAACTGCGGCCAGACAAACATCGCGTTGAGCACGACGAAGAGCACCAGCAGCGCGGCCACGACGATCCGTCGTTCGAGCGCGCCGAGGTTCAACCTGTCGAAAAGGCTCTTCATCAGAGTTCGGGGCCGCGCAGTTCGCAGCTCAGGGTCCAATAAAACTGGTTGGCCGCCGCGCCGCTGCCCTGTGAGCTGGGCGCGCTGACGGTTTTGAAGAGCGTCACGCCGTTGACGCTGACGGTCTGAAGTGCGGCGCTGAAGTCCGTGAGTTTGCTGATTTGCTCCGCCGGCACCGTGCCGCGCAGCGCAACCTTCTGCCCGCGCTGGAAGGCAAAGTCCGTCAGCTGCATGCCCTCGGGGAGCTTTGCGGCCACCGCCTTGAGGCTTTCGATGGCCGCGTATTTCAGCGCGATCTGCTCCTGCAACACCTGGATGCGCGCCTTGGTCACCAGCGCGTTCGTGTAGGAGCCGGAGAGGTCGGCGACCTGCTTTTCGATGCCGCTCTTCTCCGCCTCCGCGCGCCAGAGCAGTGCAAAAAAGACGGCGATGCCGATCAGGTAAACCGCCACGAGCGCGCCGAGGCCGCGCATCCACACGCCGTCCACAAACTGCTGGCGGTAGCGCGTGGTGAACTCGGCGGGGAGCAGGTTCGCGTGGCTCTCGCCGCGCGCCGCGCGCTGGGCAGAGAGCGTGGCAAGCGCGGCGGCATCGGCCGGCGCGGCCACGTCCACCGCGCCTTCGGACAACTCGCGCAGCACGCGCAGCCAGTCTTCCTGAACCTCCGGCGCGGCCACGAGGCGGAACCGCGGCGGCCCCGTCAGCCAGCCTTCGAGTTCGCCGGCCCACGCGGACTTCGTCAGCGCATCGCCAAGTTCGACCGGCCATTTCTCCGCCGTGGTGAGCTTCACCAGCGAGAGGCTCCGCAGCTCGCCGCCATACCACCACGCCACGAGGCACGAGCCGGCGTCCGCACCGCTGCCGGGATAAACCCACGTGCCTTCGCCTTCGGCTTTGCCGGCCAGCACTTGATGCAACAGCGGGACTTCCAGACGGTCCGCGAGGAAGCCGCGCTGCTCCAGCGTGCCGAGAAATTTCTCCACGTCGTGCCGTGCCGCAATGAGCACGACCACGGTCTGCATCTCGCTGGGCACCGCGGAGCGCGCGGGCACGGGCTCGACACTCCAGACGATTTGAGCGACGGGCAGGGGGGAAATCTTCTCCAGCGCGAGCTCGACCATCGCGAGCAGTTCCGCGCGGTCGGCCTTCGGGAATTGCGCGACGCGCAGGAACACGCTGCCGGCGGGCAGCCACGCAAGGTTGAGCCGGGGGCTGAAAATCGCGCGCCAATCTTTTGCCACGCGGGCACCGGGCAAGGCATCGCCGGGCAGGCCGCTGAACTCCTCGTCGAGCTCCGCCTGGCCATCGCCGGCGACCTCGAAGCACCAGAGCCGCCGCCGGTCGGCGGACAGGTCCAGGACGTTGCAGGTGTTGGGCGGGGAGGGCTTCACGGGGACGGCGATTATCGCTCGGCCTTGGCCAGAAACATGGTCCCCCCGTCGTCCATCAGCGACTTGAGGTGTTCTTCGGTTTGCGTCACGCGCAGGACTTCCTCGATGGTAGTGATGCCTTCCTGCACCTTTTTCCAGCCGTCCATGCGGAGCGTGCGCATGCCGCCTTCCATCGCCCGCTGGGCAATGGTGGAGGCGGGGGCGCGGTTCATGATCAGCGGGCGCAGCGACTCGTTAACGAGCAGGAGTTCGTGGATGCCTTGGCGGCCTTGGTAGCCGAGCATCCGGCAATCCTCGCAGCCGCGCCCGTGCTTGAAGTGCGTGGTGGCCACTTCGTCCGGGGGAAAGCCAATCCGCATGAGGTAGTCGCGCTCCACCTTCTGCTCGGTTTTGCAGCTCGGGCAAATGGTGCGCACAAGGCGCTGCGCCATGATGGCCTCGACCGACGACGCCACCAGGAAGGGCTCGATGCCCATGTCAATCAAGCGCGTGAACGCGCTCGGCGCGTCGTTCGTATGCAGCGTGCTGAAGACCAGGTGGCCCGTGAGCGCGGCGCGGATGGCGATTTCCGCCGTTTCCTGGTCACGGATTTCGCCGACCATCACGACGTTCGGGTCCTGCCGGAGGATGTGGCGCAGGCCCATCGCGAACGTCAGCCCGATGTCCGAGCGCACGGCGATCTGGTTGATGCCCTTGAGCTCGTATTCCACCGGCTCCTCGATGGTGATGATGCGCTTGTGGACGGAGTTGATGGAGCTGAGGAACGCGTAGAGGGTCGTGGACTTGCCCGAGCCGGTCGGCCCGGTGACGAGCATGATGCCGTGCGGCTTGACGATGAGGTCGCGGATGGCCGCCTCTTCATCGGCGGGGAAGCCGAGCTTGTCCAAGCTGAGGAAAATCTTCCCGCGCAGCAGCAGACGGAGCGAAACGCTCTCGCCGTAAACCGTCGGCACGGTGGAGACGCGGATGTCGATTTCCTCGCCCTTGATGCGGACGTTGATGCGGCCGTCCTGCGGGAGGCGCTTCTCGGCGATGTTCATGCCGGACATGACCTTGATGCGCGAGATGATGGCGGCCTGGAAGCGCTTGAGCTGCGGCGGCAACGGAATCTGGTGCAGGATGCCGTCAATGCGGTTGCGGATGCGCAACTCGTCTTCGGCGGGCTCGAAGTGGATGTCCGTCGCGCGCGCCTTGAACGCCTCCCAGATGATCTGGTTGACGAACTTGATGACGCTCGCCTCCTGGTCGCCCTCGGTAATTTCCTTGTCGGTGGCGATTTCCAGTTCGAGCGGCTCGTCCTCGGACATTTCCTGCAACGTTTCCGCCCCGACGCCGTAGTATTTCTTCAGCGTCTTCTCGACCTCCGCGCGCGGTGCGAGCGCAAATTGCACAGGGCACTTGGCGTCGAACTGCACCGCGTTGAGCAGCGCGGTGTCGAAGGGATTGCTGACCGCCACCTGCAACACGCCGTCCGTGAACGCCGTGGGCATCACGACGTGCTGGAAGGCGACTTTCGTCGAGATGCGGGCACGGGCTTCGACCGGGATGTCGAGCGTCTTGAGGTTGATGAAGGGCCAGCCGAGCGCGGTCGCGAGCTTTTCCAGGAAGCCCTCCTCGCCCAGCCCGGCCTCTCGCGCCATGAACGCCAGCAAGGGCTCCTGCGATCCGCCATCGGTGGCGACGCGCCAGAGCTTCGACCATTCGTCGAATTGCTCCGGGGTCGCCAGCGCGGCGCGGGCGAAGACGTTCTTGATGGAAACGAAAGCCATTCAGCGTTCGAGACTTGAACGGCGACGTTAGGGAAAAGTTGCGGTGGGGGCAAAGGAATTGGGGCAGGCGCCCGACCCGCGCCTCCTCCGGCCGCATTGGTCCAAGGTTACTTCCGCAGCGCGGCTTCGATGGCTTTCTTCATGCGGGCCTCGCTGCCGGGGGCGACCCAGCACCAATCGTGCAGATTGCCGTCCCGTTCCTCCCACGCGCGCTCAATCGGGATGTAACCAGGTGCGCTCTCGCCGTAACCAGCGACCATGACGAAGGAATCGGGGCGCACGGCCTGGGCGTGGAGCTGGAACTCGACATAGGCTTCAGCCGGCAGCAGAAGGAACTGTGCGGGGCCGAAATCCACGGCCGGCACGTCAATCGGCTGGCCCGTGGCGGCGCGCTTGCGCCAGGAAAGGTTCATCGCGGCGAGGCATTGCGTGAAGGGTTTCTGGTCGGCGGCGAGTAGTTTCTTGGACCCCGCCTCCGTAAAACTCTCGGGGTCGTTGCGCGGTTCCAGTGTCAGTGGCACGGACCGGAACGCGATTTTTTCCAACGGGACTCTTTTGGTGTCGCGCCACGCCTCGGCCATCGCCTGATAAATCCGGCCGGCGAGCACCGCGCGGTTTTCCCGGGCGCCAGTGTTGTATTTGCCGGCGGTGACGTTGCCGCTGCAACCGGAGAAGTAGATTTGCGCGACGTTGGGAAGGTCTTCCTGCCGGCGCCGGCGCGCCAGTCCGGGGAAGTCGGCGGAGACTTCCCCGGTGCGGTAATAGCTCATTGGGTGCGTGGCGTAGTTGCTCAACGCGGCCAAGGGGGTGTTTCCGCTCCAAAAACTCAGGGTCTTGAGCATGGGGTCAATGGTTCCTTCGTCGGCCTCGCTGGCGATCACGTCGCGCGTGGCGCTGCCGCGGCCGTAGGACACTTTGCCGTCGGGCAGTTGGTAGCGGCGGTTGGAGGCAACCTTCTCGACCCGCGCCTGACCCAGGCCGATCTGGCTGACGGGCGCGGCGGACTTGAGCGCCTCGCGCAGGGCCTTAGCAACGCGTTGGACGGCGGTTTCATGGAATTCCACGTCGCACACGGTGCCGGCACACTGGTGTTCCTTGAGGATGCGTTCGGCTTCGAGGTCGGCGACGGGGGCGTCGTGGACGTGCGTGCTCGAGACGAGGACATGCTGACGGTCGGTGCCGGCCGCCTCGGCGAGCGCGTCGCGCCACCGGTCAAAGGCGGCGTTGCGGATTTCGCACCAGTCCACGGAGACGATCACGACCGGTTTTTCCCCGCCGGTGAGCACCACGCCCTTGGCGAAGAGCGGGTCGGCAACCGACTTCGAGAGCCACGCGCCCCCCATCATGCCGTGGCCAGCGGGCACCGTGACATCAGCGGAGAAGGCCGCGCAGCGGTAACTGGTTGGCGGGTTGGCGGCACGGGCGACGGCGAGCGCGCCGGACGCGGCGAGCGATTGCGCGAGAAAAGTGCGGCGGGTTGGGGCAGGCATGGGTGAATTCACGCCGCATCGGACGCGGTAAGCGAGCGGGAAATTCCGGTTAGCACTGCGTGGGTGTGCGGCGGGCACGACACTGGTTGCGAAAGGAAAATCGGGCCAGATGGGCAAGACCGCGCGCTGGGCACCGGGCGGAGCGCCGTGGGCTGGCTAAAAAGCGACAGCCCGCGCATTTCCGGGCAGCCGGCCGTTCATCGAATCGAGCAGTGGCATTGCTGCCAACTCGAAGACCCTTGAAAACAAAGGAGATTCTTGCCGTGGAAGAAATTTTAAAGCCCGCTGGCACCGCCGCTGCTTAGTCGGGTGTGCGCTGGTCACCAGCTAGTAACAACTGCGTTCCGTCCGGCGGAAGCGCGCGGGATTTCGCCAGCACTTCACCGCGTGCCGCCAGAGCGAAAGACACCCAATGAAGAAAATCGAAGCCATCATCAAACCGTTCAAATTGGAGGAAGTGAAAGACGCGCTGAGTGACATCGGCGTGGAAGGCATGACTGTCACCGAGGTCAAGGGCTTTGGCCGCCAAAAGGGCCACACCGAGATCTACCGCGGTTCGGAATACACCGTGGATTTCCTGCCCAAGATAAAGCTTGAGCTCGTGCTGCCGGATGCCCGTGTGGACGCCGCCGTGGCCGCCGTCGTGAAAGCCGCCAAGACCGGCAAGATCGGCGACGGCAAGGTGTTTGTCTCCACCGTGGATGACGCCGTGCGCATCCGCACCGACGAGAAAGGTGATGCCGCCGTATAGTCCCCCAACCACAACCCATTGAAATAAACACCGAACATGAAGAAACTGATTCTGTCCCTCACCCTGTTCTCGCTGCTGACGGCAACCTCCCAGCCGTTGCTCGCGCAAGCCCCGCCAGCCGCTCCGGCCGCTCCGGCCGCGGCAGCCAAGGCGCCCGAGCCGCCCAAGAAGGCTGACCCCAGTGTCGAACAGCGGGTCGCGGACTTGGAGGCCTATATCGGCAACGGCGCCCGCGGATCCGCCGATGCGAAGGCCAACGTCACCTCGAAGCTCGATGATGTGGCCGGTCCCGGCCACAACGGCTTCATGATGATCTGCGCCGCGCTGGTCCTGTTCATGACCCTGCCCGGCCTCGCCCTCTTCTACGGCGGCTTGGTCCGCAAGAAGAACATCCTGTCGGTGGTGGCCCAATGCTTCGGAATCGCCGGCCTGGTGGCGATCCTCTGGTTTGTGTGCGGCTACAGCTTGGTGTTCTCCAGCGGGTCGCCCTACCTTGGCAGCTTTGGCAAGTTCGCCTTCCTCAATGGCGTTGGTGCCGCTCCCAACACGGATTACTCCGCGTGGGTGTCCCAAAGCGTCTTCGCCATGTATCAGCTCATGTTCGCCATCATCACGCCGGCGCTGATCGTCGGCGCGATCGCCGAACGCATGAAGTTCTCCGCCGTGCTCCTCTTTGTGACGCTGTGGATGTTTGCGGTTTACTTCCCGCTCGCGCACATGGTCTGGGGCGTGGATGGCCTGATGAACGGCGTCTGGAACGGTGACGCGAAGATCCGTGCGATTGACTTCGCCGGCGGCACCGTGGTGCACATGAGTTCAGGTTGGAGCGCGCTGGTGCTCTGCTTGATCCTCGGACCGCGCTTGGGCTTCGGGAAGACCCCCATGCAGCCGCACAGCATGACGCTCTGCGCCGTGGGCACGGGCATGCTCTGGGTGGGCTGGTATGGTTTCAACGCCGGGTCGGCGGTGGCGGCGGACGGCATCGCGGCCAACGCGTTCATGACCACCACGCTCGCGGCGGCGGTTGCTGCCTTCGTCTGGCCGGTGCTGGAATGGATCGTTCGTGGCAAGCCCTCGATCCTGGGCTTCTGCTCCGGCGCGGTGGCGGGTCTGGTCGTGATCACCCCGGCCGCCGGCTTCGTGAATGCCAAGGGCGCCATGATCATTGGCGTGCTCGCGGGGATCGTGCCCTTCCTGGCCTGCACCAAGCTCAAGCAGCTGTTCAAGTATGACGACGCGCTCGACACCTTCGGCGTCCACGCCGTGGGCGGGACGCTCGGCGCGCTCATCACCGGCGTGCTGGCCACCAAGGACGTGAACGCCAACCTCACGGATGCCAATGCCTATGCGAAGGCCAACAAGCTCTTCGAGTTGATCGGCAACGGCCTCTGGCTCGAGCAGCTCAAGGCCGCTGCGTTCACCATCATCCTGGCCGTGGTCGCCACCGTGGTCATCGCCTACATCGTCAAGGCCGTCGTCGGTCTCCGCCCGACGGAAGAGACTGAGACCATCGGCCTCGACCTCGCCGAGCACGGCGAGGAAGGCTACCACGGCTGATCAGAACTGACTGTCACGGCCCGCCGCGCCAATAACTGCGACCTGCGAGTCGCACTTGGCGCGGCGGGTTCGTTTTCTGACGGCCAGAGTCCGCCCTTTGGCCGCCAGTTTTTCTGGCGCACTGCCTTGGTTGCAAAAATAGGCTTCCTCCCCCGCCGTTGCGGCTTATCCTTAACCCATGGGAATGCGACGCGAGGCACGCGAACGTGCCGTCCAGTTTCTCTTTCAGTGCGACTTGAACGCCCCCGATAAATTGGATGAGGCGCTCGACCAGTTTTGGGATGCACAACGCCGTGCCGCCCTGGCCCAGGCCAACGACGGCAAGGCCACCTGGGGCGAGCGAATCGAGCTGCCACCGCCCACCGCTGCGGACGCGGCACTCCGGCTTTTCGCCGATCCGCTCATCAAGGGCACGCTCACCTACCGCACCGCCATCGACGAGGTCATCCAGCGGCACGCGCAGAACTGGGATCTGCCCCGCATGGCCGCCGTGGACCGCAACATCCTCCGCCTCGCCATCTATGAGATGCTGCACCGCGAGGACATTCCGCCCGTGGTGAGCATCAATGAGGCGGTGGACATCGCCAAAAAATTCTCCACGGACAACAGCGGCAAGTTCGTCAACGGCCTGCTCGACAAGGTGCGTTCCGAGCTGATGCGTCCCGCGCGCGGAACGGCCGAGCTGCCCAAGCCCTGATTCCCGATGTTTGCCGACCTGCACATGCACACGACCTTCTCGGACGGGACGTTTTCCCCGGAGGAGATGGCGCAGGCGGCGCAGCGGCATCGGCTCGCCTGCGTGGCGCTCACGGACCACGACACCGTGGCCGGCTGCGCCCGCATGGCGGCGGAGTGCGCGCGGCTGGGGATTGAATTCGTCAACGCCACGGAGCTGACGGCCGAGATCGACGGCGTGGAGGTCCACATCCTCGGCTACTTCATTGACCCCGCGAATCCCCACTTTCTCGCCAGCCTGGTCAAGTTCCAGCACGCGCGGCAGCAGCGCATCCGGGACATGGCCACCCGTTTGCAGGCCCAGGGCATCCCGCTGGAAGCGGACGCCGTCTTTGCCATCGCCAAGTGCGAATCCCCTGGCCGGCCGCATGTCGCGCGCGCGCTGGTGCAGGCGGGCCTGTGCAGTTCGATGGACGAGGCATTCGAGCGCTTCCTCAAGAAGCACCGCCCCGCCTGGGTGCCCAAGTTCAAGATTTCCGCCCATGACGCCATCGCCCTCATCCATCACGCCGGCGGCGTTGCGGTCATCGCCCATCCGGCCCTGAACAAGAGCGACGACATCATCCCTGTGCTGGTTGCGGCGGGCATTGACGGCATCGAGTGCTTCCACACCCGGCACTCCACGGCGGCGAGCGAGCACTACATGCTCATGGCCGAGCAATACGGCCTGGCCATCACGGGCGGCTCGGACTGCCATGGCATGAACAAGGGCCGGCCGCTCATGGGCGGCATCAAGCTGCCCGTCATTCACGTCCGGCAGCTCGAAGCCCGCGCCCGCGCCATCCGGGAAAAATCCCTGCTGGCCGCCTGAGCGGCTCCTCGCAACGGTTCCGCGTCCGCTTCCTCACGATCACGCACCACGTTTCACATGGGATTGTTCGACAAAATCAAGGCCGGCCTCCAGAAGACCGCCGCCAAGCTCGGCCACGAACTCAAGCGCATTGTCACCGGCTCGCCCAAACTCACCGGGCAGACCGTCGAACAGCTTGAACACGCCCTCCTTGGTGCCGACCTCGGCATGGCGATGACGCAGCAGATTCTTTCCGCTGTGAAAAAGGCCTACGAGTCTCAGGGCAGCGGCGGACTCGACGTCTTTGCCATCGCGACGGCCGAGGTGGAACGCAGCCTTTCCTCGACCAACGCCACCCTGCGCCGCCAGCCCGACGGCTTGACGGTCGTCTCCAACGTCGGTGTCAACGGCACGGGCAAGACCACCACCTCCGCCAAGCTCGCGCACCTGCTCCAGTCACAGGGCAAACCTGTCGTCCTCGCGGCCTGCGATACCTTCCGCGCCGCCGCCATCGAGCAGCTCAAGCTCTGGGGCCAGCGCCTCAAGGTCGAGGTCATTGCCGGTGCCTACAACGCCGACCCCGCCGCCGTCGCGCACGACGCCATCACCGCCGCGAAGTCACGCAATGCCAGCTATCTCCTCGTGGACACCGCCGGCCGCCTGCACACCAAGAGCAACCTGATGAAGGAATTGCAGAAGGTTCACCGCGTGATGGGCAAGCAGCTCCCCGACGCGCCGCACGAAGTCCTGCTCGTCCTCGACGCCAGCACCGGCATGAACGCCCTCCAGCAGGCGCGCGAGTTTCACAAGGCCGTGACGCTCACCGGCCTCGTCATCACCAAGCTCGACGGCACCAGCAAGGGCGGCATGGTCGTGGCCATCCAGAAGGAGCTGGGCCTGCCCATCAAGTTCATCGGCGTGGGCGAGCAACCGGACGATCTCCAGCCCTTCGACGCCAAACAGTTTGCCGAGGCGCTGTTCGCGGAGAAGTAACTGCTCAATTGATTGCTCACGACAGCGACCTGCGTGGCGTCCAGCCCAAGAGCGACCTGACTTCGTCTGCGTCAGCCAGGTAGATACGGAAGATGTCGTGCAACCTTTGTTGCAGCGAAACATCAATTACCCTCGGATTTTCAAGGAAATCCCAGTCAACAAGCGCGTCTCGCAGCGTTTCATCAAGGGCATCTCGCGGTGATTTGTAATCTTGTTTGATGATTACCGTTTGAAACAGCCGGCGGAGTGTTTCGACAAGTTCGAGCTGTTCCGCTTCGTAAGCGGCAAGAATGACTTGAACTCGGCGATGAATTGAAAGCTCCTGCACCGCCTGCTCCCCAAGTATCGAAAGAAAGTCCGTGATTAGGTCTGAATTCAGCGTTGATAGTTCTATCAGCCAGTATGGTGGGGAGGCTTGAGAGCCAATGACACCATCAGCCCAGTGAACCAGAGTCTTCGGATTCAATAGACCTTGCTCGGCTGCTTCGAGCAGCACCGCCGTTTGCTCGGGCAGAGTCATGGTCAAAGTGTAATCACGCCGCACAAAACCGCGCGCCTTGCGCCTGTCGTTTCCGGCAGATTCCCCGGCAATCCATGCCATCGCCGCCACGCCAGCAGGGCGAAGGCGGCGGCTTCGATGGCTTCCGTCGGCCAGCCGAGGTCGGCGGAGGTTTGGACTTCGATGCGCGGTTGAGATGCTCGTAGGGCGGAGGCTATCGCGTCCCGCAGTGCGGGGTTGTTCGCGCCGCCGCCGCTCAAAACCACGAGGTCGGGCGGGGCTGGCAGGTGCAGCTCATAGTTCAGCGCAATGGAACTGGCGGTGAACGCGGTGAGCGTGGCCAGAAAGTCCGGCGGTGTGAGTCGGAGCCGCCTCATGTCAGCCAGCGCGGGGAGGAGAAACTTCTCGCCGAACAGCTCGCGGCCAGTGCTTTTGGGTGGCGCTAGGCGGAAGAACGGGTGGCGCAGCCAGCGCATCAGCAGCCGTTCGCAAACTTTGCCCTCGGCGGCGAGATGGCCGTCGCGGTCGCAGGTTTGCCGACCACGGGTGAGCTGCCGCACCGCGAGGTCGAGCAGCACGTTGGCGGGGCCGGTGTCGAAGGCGAGCACGCGCGGTCGTGCGCCGCGTCGCCAATCGAGCGAAGTCACGTTGCTGATGCCGCCAAGGTTGTTCACGCAAACGTGCTGTCCGCGACGGGCGAAGACGACTTGATGAAACAGCGTGGCAAGGGGCGCACCTTGTCCGCCTGCCGCGAGGTCAGCCGCGCGGAAGTTGCTGACGACCGGCACATGGAGCGACTCGGCCAAGTATGCCGGCTCGCCGAGTTGAAGCGTCGCCGGTCGCGTGCGGTGCGGGTGGTGGAAAATAGTCTGCCCGTGCAGGCCAATCAACTGCGCACGCCGGGCGGCGGGGTGGCGTTGGGCGATGGTGGCGTAGCAGCGGCCAAGGTCGTGGTGGAGTTGCGCGAGTTTCCAACTGTCCGTCTCGCCGCGCGCGGCGAGGTGGAGACGGTGATGAAGCGCCTTGGGGAATGGCGCGCTCCAGAGTTCCAGCAGCTTCACGCCGTCTGCCGAGACCTCACACAACGCGCAGTCCACGCCATCAAGGCTCGTGCCGGACATGATGCCGAGGACGCGGAGCGGAGCCGGGGGCTGAGTTGTTTGACAGTCCTTCTTCACTTCGCAGCGGGGTTGGTCAATGCTGTCCTCACTTTCCCGGGCGACCGCCCGGCTGGCAATTATGAAGGTTCTCTTTCTGCACGCGCATCACGACGACTACGAGTTCACCGCCGCTGGGACGTTCGAGCTGTGGCGGCGCAAGCTGGGTGCGGACTTCACGGCGAAAGTCGTCGTCTGCACGGATGGGAAGGCGGGACACCACTTCCGCACGCGCGAGGAGACGGGCGCGCTGCGGCTGCGCGAACAGGCGGCGGCGGCGGCGATTGGCGGGTTTCAGTTCGAGCCGCTGCGGCTGCCCAACGGGCAGATTCCGCGCGAGGCCTGCCTGCGCGTGACGACGGATTTGCTCGCGGCGCTGTGGAAGGCCATCCGCGATTTCGAGCCCGACTACATCTTCTGTCCGCCAGTCGCCAGCGATCCGCGCGCGGGCATTCATGTGGACCACGTGGCCGTTGCCACGGCCGTGCGCGAGGTGGCCTACATGATCAACGTCCCGCACGCCTTCACGCCCGAGTATCCGGCGGACGAGACGAAGTCCGAGCCGGTGAAGGTGCCGGTCATCCTCAACACCTACGACACCTACCAGTTCGGCGAGAACGCGCACGATCTCGCGGTGGACGTGGAACCGGCGTTTGAAGCCATCTGCGACATGACCTGGTGCCACCAATCCCAAATCGTCGAGTGGATTCCGTGGGTGGGCCGGCACAAGATGGCCGCGCCGCAGAGCCGCGCGGAGTGGAAGGACGTGCTGCGCGCGCGCTTTCTGCGGCAAAACCGCGAGCTGGGCTTCAAGTCGCAGCATGCGTTCGAGATGTTCACCGTGACCGCCTGGGGCGCGGTGCCGACGGCGGAGCAGTTGTTGAAGGATTTCCCGCCCATCACGCCGAAGTATTCGCACGTGAAGAAGCTGCGGCAGCGGCTGGCGCGGTGGGGCGCGGAAGCATGAAGACCGGTCCCCACGGCTGGAGCGGAGATGAGCCGCGTCGGCTAGTGCGGGCGGTCAGCCTCTGTGTGGGCGTTCTGTTGGCCTGGGCCGGGCTTCTCGGCGCGGCGGAACGGGAGGTCGTTGTCTTGCGCGGCCTGACCATGGGTTCGACGTGGTCGGTTAAGTTCAGTCCTGGCGTCGCAATGCCACCGGTGCGCGACGTGGAGCGGGCGTTGCAGGCCAAGCTCGACGCGCTGGAGCGGCAGATGTCCACCTGGCGCGCGGATTCGGATGTCTCGCGCTTCAACGCGAGCACCGGCACGAACTGGTTCCCCGTGCCCCGCGAGACGGTGGTCGTGGTGCAGGAAGCGCTGGCGGTCAGCGCCCTGACGGATGGAGCCTTCGACGTGACGGTCTTCCCGCTGGTGCGGCTCTGGGGCTTCGGACCTGGCGGGGGTAAGGGCCGGGTGCCCACGGAGGCGGAGATTGCCGCCGCGTTGCGGCAGGTCGGCTGGCGGAAGTTGCACGCCCGGCTCGACCCGCCCGCGCTGCGGAAGGATGCGGCCGGCCTCGCCGTGGACCTCTCTGCGCTGGGCCCCGGATTTGCCAGCGACTGCCTCGGGGAGCGGCTTGCAGCGTGGGGCGTGCGTGATTACCTCGTTGAGGTCGGCGGCGAGTTCCGTGCGCGCGGCAAGGGTGCTTTGGGACCAGGCTGGCGCGTGGGCGTGGAGCGAGCCGCCGTTGGTGCCGGCAGATCGCAATCACAGTCTCTGAACGACATCGGCGCGCAGAGCGGCGACTACAAGCCGCCGGCACGGGCGTTCGCCGCGATCGTAACGCTCAACAACCAATCGCTTGCCACGTCCGGCGACTACCGGAACTTCTTCACCGTCGGCAGCCGCCGATTCTCGCATCACCTCGATCCGCGCACGGGAAGGCCGGTCGATTCCGGCATTGCCTCGGTCAGCGTCATTCACGCCAGCACGATGCGCGCGGACGCGCTGGGCACGGCGCTGACGGTCATGGGCTTTGAGCGCGCACGGGCGCTGGCGGAGCGGGAGAAGCTCGGCGTGTTTCTCACCCTCCGCGATGGGGACAAACTTGAGGTGCGAGCCACGGCGCATTGGCCCGCGGCGGCCAAGGTGGAATAGCCAGCAGGAGACGCCGCGGGCGCAAAGAGGCCTTCCTTGGCGCCTTTTCGGACCTCTCGGTGGCTGAACTCGGCGGTTGCCAGCCCGCGTGCCGTCTTGCACGCTGCGCGGCGTGAAAAGCCGTTTGCTCGCCCTGTTATTGCTCGCTCTCGCCATCGTTATCCCGCTCCACGCGTGGGACTACGAGGGCCACCGCACCGTGAACTTGCTGGCGCTGGATTCCCTGCCAACCAATTTCCCCGCCGCGCTGCGCGATGCCGCCGCCCGTGAGCGCATCGGCTTTCTTGCCGGCGAGCCGGATCGCTGGCGCAACACCACGGACCGCCCGCTGCGCCACTTCAACGGCCTGGACCATTACTTCGACATGGAATACCTGGCGGACTATTACGCCATGTCCGCGACGAATCTCAGCCCGTTCCGCTATGAGTTCACCGCGCAGATGGCCGCCGTGCGCGCGAAGTCGCCGGAGAAATTTCCCACCGCGGAAAAGGACGACGACCGCACGCGGTATCTGCCGGGCTTCCTCCCGTGGGCCATCGTGGAGCACTACGCCAAGGTCAAATCCGGCTTCAGTTACCTCAAGGTCTTCGAGGAGATGGGCACGCCCGAGGAGGTCGCCGAGGCCCGGAAGAACCTGCTCTATGTCATGGGCACGATGGGTCACTACGTCGGCGACGCCACGCAGCCGTTGCACACGACCAAGCACTTCAACGGCTGGGTGGGCGAGAATCCCAAGGGCTACGCCACGAACAAAACCTTCCACTCGTGGATTGACGGCGGCTACCTGCGCAAGGTCGGCGGGCTCAAGGACGCCGAGCTGCGCGCCAAGCTGCGCCCCGCCGCCCCGCTCACGCTTGACGGCGCGACGGCCCGGGATGCCGAGGATGTCTTCAAGGTCGTCATGCGCTTCCTCGCCGAGCAGCACAAACTGGTCGAGCCGCTCTACGAGATGAACAAGGACGGCCGCCTCTCCGGCAACGGCGAGAAGGGCATGGAAGCCTTCCCGGTCCTCAGCAACCAAATCAAACTGGCCGCCCAGTTCCTCGGCGACCTTTGGCTGACCGCCTACCAGAACGCGCCCGTGGACAACTTCCTCAAGAACCAGCTCGCCACCCGCAAGCTCCAGGCCGAGGCGAAGGACGGGAAGACCGAGGCCAAGCCCAAGACAAAGAAGAAGTCGGAGAAGTGAGCTTAATCCAAGCCGGGAGGCTCCCCAGCGAAACACGCGAATGAACGCGAAACGGGAAGCTGCTAGCGGCCTTTTACACGTCATGGTCGTGAGCGTTGGCTTCCTTTCGCGTGGTTCGCGGGCAAACTACCCCCGCTGATGAAACGCGCCGCCGCCTTCCGACTTGTCCTCGTCACTGCGCCCGACCTGAAGACCGCCCGCCCGCTGGCCAAGGCGGCCTTGAGTGGGAAGCTGGTCGCCTGCGCGAACCTCGTGCCGAAGCTCGAGTCGCACTACTGGTGGCAGGGCAAGCTGGAATCCAGCGCCGAGGTGCTCATCCTGTTCAAGACCACCCGGGCCAGGCTCGCCGCATTGGAGCGGCTCGTCATCGCCCAGCACCCCTACGACACCCCGGAGTTCATCACGCTCCCGCTGGCGGAGGGCAATGCCAAGTATCTCGCGTGGCTCACAGCCAGCGTGGGCGCTTGACCTGCCTCACTTCCTCACGCCCGGCGGCAGGCCCCAGAGCGGCGGGATGTTTTGCTGATTCCACTTGGCCCACAGGGCGGCGAGGCGTTCGACTTCGGCGGGTTTCTCAGGAGCGAGATTGGTTTGCTCGGCGGGGTCGGTGGCGAGGTTGAAGAGCTGCCAGGGCTGGTCGCCGGTGCGGAGGAGTTTCCAGTCGCCGTCGCGGGCGGCGGCTTGGCGGCCCATGCGCCAGAAGAGCGGGCGGGCGGGCAGCGGGCTTTCGCCGCGCAGGTGCGGGAGGAGGTTGAGGCCTTCGAGGCTTGGTGTCCCGGCTTTAGCCGGTCCCGGACCGCCTAAAGGCGGGACACCGAATGAACCGGCGGCGGTCAAGAACGTCGGGGCGAGGTCGAGCGCGGTGACGGGGTGGGCAAAGGTCTTGCCCGCCGGGAGCTGGCCTTTCCATTGCACGAGGAACGGCACACGGAGGCCGCCTTCGGGGAAGCTGCCTTTGCCGCCGCTGAAGGGCACGTTGCTGGACGTGAGTTCCGCCGTCGGCCCCCCGTTGTCGCTGAGGAAGACGATGAGCGTCTGCTCCTCGAGCTTTTCCTCGCGCAGCTTGGCGAGCACCGCACC
>JACCDO010368251.1_pt1 | contig 15790 bp, 7 predicted proteins | sample 7446101 | NCBI WGS metagenome assembly JACCDO01 (sample SAMN15323440, study PRJNA562643) | freshwater metagenome | isolation source: river surface water | place: USA:Blue River Watershed | collected 2017-08-16
AAAAGAAGAACAATGTATATATTGTAATACATTTAGAGTTTGAAAATATCTATTTAAAAACTGTTGTACTTATACTAAACCTTAGTTCAAATTAAATTATGTTGTATCATTTTGAAGTAAACTAATAGAAATAAATACAAGCGAAATTTATAATGTAATGAACATTACTATACTATATTGCTGTATATATATATGCTTATAATATCAGTAACAAAGTACAACAAGGTAGTGCAACCAATGCGGTCCCAGCTTGAGGAAAAGGTGATGCAATCGGGTATCCTCATCATCGCCGACCATCTCAATGAAGGTACTTACCTTTATTCTCTCCCGTTTACTTGATCTTTATCATCTGGTTTCTTATGCAATCACTATGACTGACTCACTTGTTGATTTAGGTGCTACTGCTACTATTATGCATTTGTGCATTAACAAATGCATTCCAAGTACAACTAAGCAATAACAAATTTAAGATAAATCATTTAAAATTGTTATTAAGTACAGAAAATGATGTTAAAAGGGAGAAATATACAGCTGTACCAGGTATCCTTAGACCTTACTTACTCAAGTATATCAATCGCTTAGATAATTCATTTCAGGATTAGAACAAGTTATAAGGCCAAGTATAACAGATAAAGCAAGAACGATAACTCATGTATGCACTTCAGGAACACTTTGTACCACATCCGTTATGGAAGAAGTTGAAGGTTCCCCGTTTGGTTCATATGTTGATTACATATTAGATCCTAATGGTCATCCAGGTAAATCAATCAACTATTTCATTAATATTCATATAATTTAACTATATGCTTGTTTATATATGATAGTATTACTATTAAGCGAACAATCATTACATACAATAAATATTAGTAAAAATCCTTTAGTTTCATTATTCTGTCAATTACCAAGATCGAAACAAGATCAAGCAGCTGCTGCATTAAGTAGAGTAACTGTTATTGGTAAAGTAGAAAATATTAAAGATGAAGAATTAAGTCCATTAAAATTAGCATTCACATTAGTGCATCAATATGCGGAACAAATTGTTGATTCACCAAAATTTAAATTTTATAGAATTAAACCACAGAAAATATATTTTAGTGGTGGTTTTGGTGTAATGGCAACATGGGTTAATGTTGTTGATTATGAATTAGCACGTCCAGATGTCTTAGCCCAAGAAGTTTCAAATATGCTATCTCGTATTAATGTAGAAAAACAAGGAGAATTATACTTATTATGTAAGCATTTCTTAGGTTTGAGTGATGTTGATATTGTTAGATTGCAAGCTGTTGATCGATTAGGTGTTGATTTAAGAGTAAAAATAGGGGATTTAACAGATGAATATCGTGTAGGATTTAGACATCCAGTAAATTCAGCTGAAGATGCAAAAAGTGAAATGATAAAATTATTTCAAGAAGCATGGGAAAGAGAAAATGGATTTTTTTTTACTGATACTATGCCACCAGTTACAAAATATGCAGAAGATATATTAAGAAAAGGAAAATAAATAATACTTTTTTTGTAATATAACACAATATCGTAAAATATATGAATAAAGCTTTTATATGGCCATTACACTTGCTAATGTTGAACTTCCTAATTTATCAATATTTTTAGTGTTACTTTCAGTGGAATTTAATGTGGAATGACACAAAGGACAATTAATTAAACTTCCTTTTTCTGTTTCTAACATAGAATGTCTACAAATTCTACACATAAATGATGGTGATTCTTGAATTGCTCGACCACTAACTACACATGCTTTAAATGATTTACCTAATTCTAAACATTTCATATATACTTCTGGTAATGGGGCAGGATCTACTGGAGAATGTTGAACAAATATATGAACAGCTAATGTTTGTATTTCATCCCTTATTGTATCAGTTATACCATTTGATAATGTTTCTAACTTAACAAATGCTTTACTACATACACCATAAAATTTTGCACGTAATGATGATATACAAAGTAATGAATAAACTGCTCTTGGTTCAATAATATCATCATATTCACATAATTTAATTGATGTGCGCATAGCAGCATCAGTATTACCAGCATATAATTGACGATGTGCAAGCATATAGAAATGATATGCTGCAGCACCACGCCATGCATTACCAAATGCTTTACTTGCTTTTTTTCCAACAGTTGTTGTACCTAATGTAACACCACCACCAGTTTGTGTATCTAAATTAGTCATCATTAATGTTTCTAATGTTGCAGCAGTTGTTTGTGCTATAGTTCCACCTACTGTAATTGCTTGTGTTGCTAAATCCATTGTACGTTTACGATGTCTTTCAACTTCAAATGCAGCTAAAACATGTAATTTTTTAGCTAATGATGGTTTCACATCTTTACGAGCTGCAATATCAGCAACCTCACCAATTAGTAATGCTGCTTCAGTTGGTTTATTAGCACGACGATATAATTCAACTGCTTCTAAATATCTATCATTAGATACTAATTTTGATGCATAACGTTGTAATAAACCTTCAACTTGTGGGAAATCATGAGCTTCTGCTAATTCTAATGCTTTATCCCATCTATTTAATGCAATACAACAATCAACTGCCGCTTTAGGATTGTTACTACGTAAATGACAATCAACTGCTTCTTCATGCATACCAACAGATTCAAAACGATTAGCTAATGAAACTAATAATGGTGATCCATCAGCAATATCTAAACGTAATTTTGCTAAATTATTAAAATCTTCTAATCGATAATAACATTCAACTAAACGATCAATATCACGTGATTGTTGAAAATATTGTACAGCTTTTTTCCATTTAAAACGATCAGCATAATATTCACCAATTCTATTCCATGCATCACGAACTAATTGATCATTACCACCACCATATGTTTGTAATAAATGAACAACTCGAGTATCATCACCAATTTTTCTTCTCATATCTAATGCTAAATCTCTTCGATCAATTTCACGATAAATATTTTCTGCTTCATCAAATCGTTTTAAATATACTGCAACTTCTGCTCTAGCTTTAATTTTATCAGGCATTGCACTTAATTGTTTTACTAGTTGAATACCATAATAATCATTTGATTTTACAAATGACTTTTCAGCCATACTTAAATCTAATACTTCTAATGCTGATTGAGCTATTAATTTATATAAACGTGGATGAGGTGATTTTTCAGCATATAAATAACCACCTTGTAATCCTTCAACAGTAATTTTTTCTCTAACTTCACGTAATGATTTAGATTCATAATCAATAACACATTCTTTATTTGGTTGATCTGGTTTAATCATTAATTCATCTAATAAAACTGATTTTACTTCCAAATCTTTAAAGCGAGCAATATAGCCAGATGATACAATAGGATCTTCAGCTACTTCACCTCTATATATAATTAATTTGGTTTTTTCCATAATACATAACATTTCATCATTGTCTTCAGCCCATTTCATATCCCAAACATCTTTTTTATCAATATTCATACGTTTACCACATAATTGACCAACATTATTATTTGTTTTTTCTTCACCTTCAATAATTTTAGCCTCTAAATCTAGCACTGAAAGGATACCATTATTATCAATAATTGCTAATCTACTTGATGTACAATTTAATTCCATACGAAATGGTTCAACACCAGAATTATATATATTTTCTTGTGTAAGATGAGGTAATGTATATCTAACAATCATACCATTTTTTCGTCCAATAATTAAAAATTTCTCATCCATGGTAATAGAAACAACTGGATCAGCAATAATATCATATTGTATTTTAAATGTTTCAGGTGATTGTGCAGGAGTTAACTCACTAGATTGGACATCAAATATTCTTTCTTTTGATTTCATTGATACTTTTGATGTTTTATCCATATTATCTAAATTATTATCAGATGCATTACTTGTTAATGATGATTTAGATACAAGGGATTGAAACTGCCAGGTATAAACAGTACGATCATTAGCACAAACAATGTGATATGATCCCATAGAAACATATTTTGGTGCAAATGGTATAACTTTACAATCAACGATAGCGCCAATTGAATTACGTAATTGAATAATATAAGTAATTTCTTTATCTTTAGGATCTTTTTTATTTCTTTCTGCAAGTACAACAGCACAATAATCACCACTTGAAACTAAAAATTTCAAACCATGGACAACTTTTAAAAATGCTTCACCTGTCGTTAAATCCCAAAATACTAAATTTGAATCTCTTTTATCACTTTTACTGAATGAATATACAATAGAATTAGCTAAATAAGTCCATGTATATAATGGTCTTATATTTGCAAAAAAGATAAAAGTATCAACAGCTAAAGCTAGACGTAATCCAGTACCTTCCCAACATATGCCAGCAATATTATCACCAGGAATTTTGGTAATACGTAATAATTTACCATAAGGATCATAAAATTTAATTTGATTTGTACCAATTTTACCACCTTCTTCATCTTTTGACGAGGATTTATTTTTACCAGAATCTTTTAGTGAACCTGTAATAGCTAAGATATTACCAGAATGATCCCATTTACATGATGTTATCTTCATATCTGCATCAATAACTACAGGATTTGGATCTTCATCACCACGACATAATAAAATCATACCATTCCTCATAGCTAAACATAATGATGGTGCATTATCTGGATGGCTATAGTGTAATGGACCACCAGTACTTATACGAGATGAACCTTCTTGATAATGCCAATGAATACCAACTAATGGTATATCACCCAAACCTTCAGGATCTAATAATGTTAATGGTACTGAACGTATACGTGTGCCTTCAGAATCATAAACCCAAACTTCAGAATCTGATGTTACAAATATTATTAATCTACCATCAGGTGACCATTCAACAAATTTTAATGGCATATTTAATTCTTTTCCCCATAATCTATTACCATCAACTGAACCAACAATAACTGCACCATCTTCATAGACTATACAAATTTTTTTACCATCAGCAGTCCATTTCATATCACGAACAACACTTTTATTTCTATTATTAACCATTTCTTCAAACCAAGTTCCTTTATGAAGCATCCACACAATAATTAAACCACTTTCATCACTTGTAGTTAATTTTCTAAATAATGGATTCCATGTTGTACACATAACACCACCTGTATGACCTTCTAATGTTTGATTCATTGACAAATTTGATGGAGCTGAAACTCCTTTAGCACCAGGATCTTTAGAATCTGTTGCTGTTTCTAATTTTAATACTTTAAGTAAACCTGAATCACCACCACAACTTATCCATCCTTGATCTTTATTCCATGAAATACAATTTAATTTCACATTATTTGGAATTGCAATACGTTTCGACAAATAAACCAACATCTTTTACTTGATTGTTGGGGGCAATGACTCCACCAACAAAACAGGTTTGAAAATTTTGATGTAATTTTTTATTTGAGAATTTCAAAATTTGATAGTCGGGTATCGGAATAGGAGTTAAATTACAAGAATGACACAAAATGAATTATTTAACTATAATTTCCTATAGTTTCTATAATATCTTGCGTAAATGGTCTATTAGCTGGGTCCAATTGTAGCATTGTAGATATTAAATTAGTGTAATCTCTTGAATATATGCAATCATTATTTTTATTCCCATTTGGAAATTTATAATTTGCATTTAAAATTGCTAATTTACTTAATCCTTCTTTAGGAGTTTCAAACGGCGAATAACCAAATGCCATACAAAACATTGTACAACCTAAACCCCATACATCTACTCTTTCATCTATTGTACTTGGGTAATTAACTGCAGTTAATTCAGGTGGACGATATGGTGCTGATGTCTTATTTGCAGCTAATTCTTCCATATCTAATGCATCTTTTCTATTTGATATATTATGACGTGCAGTTGTTACACTACCAAAATCCATTAATATAGGATTATAATCATCAGTTAGTAAAATATTATGTGGTTTCATATCACGATGACAATATCCTTTCTTATGAATATGATTTAATGCATGACTAACACCTAAAATAATATTAATAGCAATACGTTCTGGAAATGGCCATTTTATTCCATCATTATTTTCAATTTTATTCCATACTGTACCATTAGAATATAATGGAAATAAAATATTAATAATTGTATTTCCTTGGTTATTTAGTATTGAATAATCAACTAAATTAATTATATTTTTATGATCAAATTTTTGTAATGATTTTATTTCATGTTGTCCATCAATTATTTGTTCTTTTGATTGACAATTTAATATTTTTAATGCATATTGTTTATTATTACTTTCTTCTTTAACCAAATAAACAGAACCAAAACCACCATCAGCTAATAATTTTATTATACTTACTCTTGATTTACTTAATTGTATTATTTTATTTGTATAAACATCATTACTTGTTGATGCTAATGAACTTAACACAGATCCCATATTACTCATATTCATATTTATATTACTAGTAGTAACATCAATTATATTTTTAGTAAATGAAAAAAATGATTTAGCAGCTTTATCTATATTATCCGTAATATTATTTAAAGTATCATCAGTATTATTGTTATTACTATGACTATTATTATTATTATGATTATGTTTATGTGCATTGCTACTGTAATTATTACTATGTTGATTAAAATTTGATACATTCTTTTTAGTCGTGGAACCAATATCACCACGATTATTAACAGATGAAGATGATGATGCTTTAACAGTTTTCACTACATCGTCATTACTTCTACGATGACTGTTATTATTTAATCTAAAATTCATTGTTTCGGAATAATCTGCTTTAGAATATATTACTTTACGACTTAAAGTCATGTATGTTTCCATATGATATAATGGAACATACGGTGATGACATTGATTTTATTAATAATAAATTAACACTACCATCTTTCATCACTGGTAATACACTAGCATATGATGGTAAAGGAATTATTGGACCGCTGCCTGTATCTGCGTAGAAAATATATTCACTTCCTAATTTACATCGTTCTAAATATTTTATAAAATCAATTAAATAAACCTCTTTTCCTCGGGTTACTTTTATCTCCATCATATTCGGTATAACTTCATCAGATGTTGATACTAATGACTCGTGTGCTATAACACGATAAATTATACGGACTACTTCCATTTAGTCGTTTTGATAAGCAAAGGAACAAATATGATCTACATTGGTTCCAAAGTTTGGACTTCACAAACAGGCCCTACATTTCCCTACATCTTGGAGGTACTTACCTATAATGTATCAATTTCTTCTGTCCTACAAAGCATATGATACTGGAGAAATAACATGCTTTACTTAAACTTTTCTTTCTCCTTCCTTTAAAGCAGATATGTAAATAGGTGTGGAATTTGATTGTCAGTGAAAAAAAAAATTGAAAAATTGAAAGAATTATCTTTAAGAATAGAATTGACTGCAGAAAGATTATACATTACCAGTAATATTAAATAATAAGAACATATGGATTCTTTAACAGAAGAAGTCAGACAATTAAAAAGTCGTATGGAAAGTCTAGAATTGTTAGTAATAAATCTCTCAAAGCAGCTCCAAGTGACAAATAATCCACCATCTCCAGCTATTATGGCTACTACTACTACCACTGTTATAGAGAGTGCTCCTGCACTAGAGATTAATGTATTTCAAGCTACCAAATTACCTATATTTGGTAATCACAATTATAAAATGATTGCAGAATTACACATTGAAGAAGATATTTCATGTCATACTCTATCAAACGATAGTAATCATCTAACAACTGGATTAAATAATGGAGAAATTGTTGTTTTTGATCTAATAAAATTAAAAAAAATTAGTGAACATCAAGTTAATAATAATTTACCTGTTTTATGCTTACAATATAACAGGGATGATTCAATTTTATGTGCCTGTAGTGATAAGATAATATCTATATTTACATGTTGTACAGGAAAACCATATGAACATTTGAAAAATATTTTAATTCATGATAAAATTGTAAATTCGATAACATTTACGCATGAATTAAATACATTCATATCTGTTTCACATGATAATTATATGAAAATTTATAATATTCATGATAATAATTGTATTCATAGCAATACTAGTACCAATATCATTACTGATGTGCAGTATAACTACACAAATAATACATACTTGACAGTAGCAAATAATATTAAAATATTTAATTATAAGAATTTTCAACTTATTAAATCAATTGAAATTCAAGATGAAATATTTTATACTGCATCATTTAATAGTTCTGGTACAAAGATAGTGTCATCAGGGATATTAACCGGTAATATTAAAGTTTGGAATTGCACAAATTATGATTTAATTTATACTTTTTCATTGAAACAAACATCTTGTGTACCAATTTCATTTTCAAAATTTAATGATCAATATATATATTTTTGCAAAGATAGTAATAGTATCTCATTTATTGATACAACAACTGATAGAATTGTACAGAATATTGATAATATTGAAGAAATTAATAGTATTTACAACAGTGAATGTTTTATTACTTATGCTACAGTCGATCAAAAGATTAAAGTATATTCAATTATGTAAGTTTATAAGTTTATAACATATGGTTACTTTTCTGAAATAACTACTTACTCAGATGCTTTATTAAAAACTTCTTCAAAGTTTACTTGATTAACAGAATATGAAATTATTGAATATTCTTCTTTTTTCTTTTCTAAATATTCAAATATAGCTGATAAATTATGAATTATTTCATCACCTCCGCCTATTAATTGTAATTTCAGTGATAATGGAGCGATTTCAACTATAATAATATTAGCTATGATTGCTGTTATATTCTGAACCAATGCATTTGACTGAGTTAACGATTCACCGAATATAATATCAATTATGTATCCTAATTCATATTTATTTTTTAATTCTTGCACAGTACCAATGCAAACAAATTCACCATTTTTTAAAATACCTATTCTATTACATAATGCTTCAGCCTCTTCCATAGAATGAGTAGTTATAATTATGCTTAAAGAATTATTTTCTTTAACTAATGATGATATACATTGCCACATTGATCGCATTGCATACGAATCCATACCCGATGAACACTCATCTATACAAAGTAACTTAGGATTTCCAATCAAACTTATTGCTAAACTTAATTTTCTTTTATTTCCACCACTTAAATTACCACTTATTGTATTAATAAATTTGCCAAGTTTTAATTTTTCTATTAAATTATATATACGAGGGATCAATATATCCTTGGGAATCATTCTTATGTTACCATAAAACTCTAATGTTTCTAGTACAGTTAATGTCTCAAATATAGTATCAGTTTGCGGACAATAACCAATACTTAATTTAGTTTCCTCGTGATCAACGCCATGTCCGCAAATTGATATCATACCACTAGTAGATCTTTTCTCGCATGTTAATATACTACATAATGTTGATTTACCACTTCCATTTTTACCAAGTAATCCAAATATCTCTCCTTTTTTTATTGCTAATGATAACTTTTTCACCGCAATTAGATTATAATTATATACTTTAGTAAGTTGATGAGTAATAACATTGAAATTTTCTCTTTCATTTTCATTTTGTAATATCATTTCTACACGATTTGCTTCAGTAATAGCATCATTATTACTACTAGATTGATTTATATGACTTGTATCATTACTATCAAAATAAAAATCATTAGTTTCAATAAATAAAGTCAATAAAAAATATCCTATTGCTTCAATAGACATAAATGTCAAATTTTTACCAGCAACATCCCATGAAAAATATGATATATTTGCACCAAATACACTATTAATATAATAATTTGTTGATATGTCTAACAAACATTCACCAATTTCATATGATGGGAAAAATAAAAAGAAATATCTAACATGTATTGCTGCATTATGTGTTAATGGAATATTAAGCATTATGTAATATGCAAGTAATGCAACGAAACCAGTAAAAAAATTAATGGTAGCAACTGATATTAATGCTGTTGATGGATTATCAAATCGAAATGAATATATATATGATAACGGTAATACACTCATGGAATACATAATTAATGAAATAAGGACACAAAATGCACTCTCAATTGTACTTACATATGCAATTGATGCATCCTTGGAATAAATAAGCATTGCAAATAAAATTAATAGATTCAATATTGTAAATAATATCAAATCAAAGATATAATTAGCTATCCAATATAATTTGGAATTCACACCTGATATTAATTGTAAATGTTTCACTTTACTTGCTTTTTCTTTCACTAAAATTGTAATAAATGATGCTGGTATATAACATAAAGGAACAATTAGAAATAATGATGTTAATATCGATAATACTAATTTAATCTCAAGGCTTTGTTGATATGTAATAGGTAATGGGTGATTTTTTGATAGATATTTTCTATTTGCAGCAATAATATTATTTTCATCATCTGTTTTATTAATACATTCTCTTTGTGCAGCACTATTTAATTCTGTACCAAATATAGCAAATGCATGTGGTGATGATGAATTATGAAAAATGGTATAGTCGCTACTGATATTGGCTACATAATTAATTGTGCCTAGATTACTATTATTAAATAATAGAATACTACTATTAAAGAATAAAATACCAAAATCATTTACTAAATTAACAACATCAATTACGTTCTCCACATCACCAGGTATAAGTGCTTTACAATTAACATCAGCCAAGCAATATGGCAAATATCTTTCAACAAAATCCCAATCAACTGTTATATTTGCTGTAATACTGTCATTAAATCCATATGCACCAAATCTTGTTCCAATTGCCAGTGGATTTTGAATTGTATTATATAAGAAATAATCAGACATATCATTACTTGATGAAATATTAGAAGAAATATTTTCCAAGTACATTTTACCACCAATATGCTTGATATCATCGTGTATTGTTGTATTACTTAAGCTTTCATTCAACCAGTTATACTGATTATTGTATAAATAAGTGTACGGGAATAATATTGGATCAATTTTTGTATTATCTTGATATGATGATGTATTCAAAACTAACGTCGGACCTGCGGGATTGATGGATATTGTTAATATAGCCAATATTAATAAAATTTGCAACGCAGGAAATAATACTTGAAAAAAAAATCCCTTTTTATCTCTTATCATGAGCAATATTCTTTTATAGAACAGCAACTTAAATTGAAATATAAACGATTGATGCCGTTCTAGATGCATATTTTTATCCTGATGAACTGGAATATAGTTTCCATCACCATTTATTGGTTCATTATCTATTGAATTATTATATGTATTTGGTGTTGATTCTACATCCAATACAGAATTAGTAGGATAATTATCAGTGACGGAAACATTTTGGTATTCCATTAATTCAATATTACCAGTCGTATCATTATCCGGCAGAAGTAATAATGGTGGTGGAGACAATAACTCACTAGTAATATTACTGCTATCCTCATTCACACTTTTAATAAGTTTAACAAAAATAAATTCCAATGACGACAATGATATATTAAATGAACCAATATTCAATTCCCTTTTCTTTTCTATTAATGATTTAAAAAATTGTGGAAATAAACTAATATCATATCTTATATTAACTGTAAAAATAATTTCACCACCATTTATAGAATGCAACATTACTCCAGGAAGCAAATTTAATACAAATTGTATGATATTAGACTCATGACATAGATTTGATTCTTTTGAAATAGTCATTACATACCCAGATCCAATTGTTTTTTGTAAATAAAGTAATGATCCTGAACATAATACTTTTCCATCATTCATTATAATTATTCGATCACCTATTGATTCAGCTTCAAATAAATAATGTGTGGTTAGTAATGTAGTTATGGATGATTTTCTCTTCAATAAAACATTCCATAAAAATCTTCTATTTTTTGGATCAATACCAGATGATGCTTCATCAACAATTAATAATTTTGGATTACCTAATAATGCTATTCCTAATTGTAATCGTCGTTTCATTCCACCACTTAAACTTGAAGCTAATTCATTTTGTTTATCAATTAAATCAACTTCTCTTATAACCATATTTACTTCTTTATGTATATCATATACACCTTTTATAACAGCAAAAAATTGTAAATTTTCACGAACAGTCAATAATTGAAATAAAATATTACTTTGAGGTACATAAGATGTAAAACTTCTTATATTTTCTATATCATTATTGTTATAAATTGTAAATAATCCACTTGTAGCGGTAGTCATTCCTGTAAGGATCATACTTAATGTTGTTTTACCAGAACCATTTGGACCTAATAAAACACTTATCTCACCATGCAATAACTTTAAACTTAAATTATTAACTGCTACTTTACCATCACTATATTTTTTTGTCAAATTATTTAATACAACACTAATATTTTCTTTTTGAATGATTGAAAATGGTTCAATATTATTATTATTATCATTATCATTCTCCTCTTCAGTGTGTATATACTCATTATTAGTATTATTATTGTTTGATATTTTAAAGAATAAACTATACCAATATGATGGATAAATAAAAAATAGTGGATGTAATGGTCGACCAAAATCACGATAATAAACACGATCAAAATAAAATCCTAAAAACCAATATAAAAAATTATCAACGACTAACATAAATAAACAGGTATTAAATGAGTAACGTCCTGTTCCAGAATTACTTGGTTGTACTCCAATACCAATATATTCAAAATTAGTAATAATATCACATCCAAGAGCAAATGCTGTTGGTGATAAAAAACTAGCAAATATTTTAGGTAAAACACCTGTATTACTATTATAACCAAAAAATACATATCGTGGTAATACTCCAATAAATAATACAACTGGTGCAACTATTGCAGCTAATTTAGAATTATTAAAAAATGATACTAGAATAAAACTAAAATGAACAACTGATAATACGAATAAAAAATAATATATAAATAATAATATAATATTTGATGCAATAAAAAATAATTTAGAAAATATAGCCATTGTAAATGCAATCCAAAAAAAAGTTAATAATGCAACAATATAATGACCTGTATTATAACAATATGTTGTCATACCATGAATACTCATTAATTCACGCATTTTATTTTCTTTTTCTTCAACTAATGTTTTTACAAGTCTACTTACTGGATATAATATTGTCATTGTTAATGCCAATCCAATTAAAAATCCAACTTGAATATAAAATGGATTTGCAGAATATTCATATGTTGGAAATGGTATATAAAATGATGATGATGTAATTGGTGTCGTACAATATTCATTTGTATCTAAATTATATTTATTACTACTATTATTATCATTAGCTAATAATCTTGTATAATTAAATATCCAATTATCAACAGTACTTTGTATACTTAAATATCCTGATGTTATATATTTTTGATATTCTGTATTTAATCCTAATGTAAATGTATCAACAAGATAATCTGTAGATGGTAATACTGTATAATTCATTCGAACAACATAATTAACATTTTCTAATGTAATTTCACGTAAAACTATTAAACAAAAATTTTGTAAATTATTATCTAAATTTGTTTTGGTAATATAATTAATTGCAACATCTTCATTTTCATGTATATAATAACTATAACTATTGAATAAACTTGTGGTAGTATTAATATAATTTATTAAATCATGTGTTAATTCATTATTTGGAGTAAAATGAAATATTCCTTTATATAATAAATTTTGTAATTTAGTAAATGTTTCACTTGTACCATATGATTTTTGATAATTATTAACATCATTTGAATTATTTGATATTAATTGATTTGCAGTTAAATATAATTGTAAACTTGGTATTATTAATGGTCCATTTAAATCTTTATTCAAAGAACTTATCAATTCTACAGGATCAATATATAAATAATCATTTATTGTTGTAGAATTATTTATTGTAGTATTATTTATTATACTACTATCATTATATTCTTTTAACCAAGGTGGAGGTATAACTATATTTAATGTTGAATAAATGGTTGCAGGATATATTTCTACTTTTGATACAATATAACCATAAATCAAAAATAATAAAATTATTAAATGAGATAAATATTCACATAATGTTACTACTAAATTACGACGTTTTTGAATTAAACTATATTTTACAATAGCTAACGTCTTATTTATTGTCATTTTTTATTTTAATGATTATAATTTAAGATTAATCTTATTATTCATGTAGTTGTTATTGTCTTGTTAATATATTATCAGCTTCTTCATAAGGGAGTAAAATTCCATTCCATTTTCTGTAACTTAGCTCTAAAATATTCTTGAGTTTTTAAGAGACCGGATTTTTCTAAAAGTTATATTTAATAAAACAAATTAGTAAATGTGTAATTTATCTTACTTTATTTAATTTTAAATGCTTATATAATCCATATCATCACTTTTATTTACTTTAAAATTTATAATATATTGTGATTGATACAATGAAGTTCATGCTGAATTGTCACACAATAAATTGTTTTTACATTCTAAATAAATTGGTTAATTTAAAAATTTTAGACTAAGTTAAAATACAATTGTCCAAATTCCAGGAGTCCGGTCCCAAAAACTGAAAATCATCTCTGATAATAATAATAATGGAAAAAAATTGATTGAGACAATGGACCCGAACGATAGTAGTGTGCAGGCTGAAATAATAACTTATAATTAACGTCCTAGATCTAACGGAATTGTTGAATCAATTGTTGCTATTGCTCCTTCTAAATGTAGAGGATGACTTAGATCACCAACCGGATTTTTTATGGAGCAAGAATGTGTATTCCGTGTCATTCTTTCTATTTTGTATCATTATCGAGAAATTTAATTGTTAGTATGATTTTGAAGATGGAAGTAGTGCCCTTTAATAAAATGAATCATAACGTTATGCGGATAAATTTTTACTTGGTTATCAACTTTGTTATCCAATGGTACGCTATGCTTCGCCATCTGGATGGTAGGACCTATAACCTATAAACCTATAGGAAGAAATCGAATATTGTTAATGGGCACTATATGCTACGAGATCGCATATTGAGGGATGGTTATTTAAAAAAAGCATATATTTTGGAGGTTGCGAAAAAGTTAACTCAAGGTATGAAGGTAAATTGGCATATATAACTCTTATATATAACTCTGCCAATTTAACCTTCATATCTTTAGTTAACATTTTTTCAACCTCCAAAATATGCTTTTTTAAAATAATCATCCCTCAATATGCGATCTCGTAGCATATAGTGCGCATTAACAATATTCGATTTCTTCCTTCTCCCCTTAACGCAAGGATCTGGTCTCCTCTTCCTCTTCTTCTTCTTCTGTAATTCATCTTCTTCCTCCATTTGTTTTTTTCTACTTTTTAATTTCCCTCCTTCAGTTAGTAGATCCCGAACATACTTACTAGATCCAGACATAAGTTATATCTTTTATTCCGTTATATACTTACCTTTTTTTATTTATATCCAGCATTCTTAGTCATCCATAAGAATCTTGAAGTCTTATTGACATGGTAGTTCAATCAAATGAAAATATATAGTACGAAAGTGATTCAGTATAGTTGATTTGTAAAGTGAAATGATTTGTAATGTATGTAAGTATAATGTCGAATGATGATATGATTGATTTGGTATGGTAAATTTCTGATCTTATAGGTTATAGGTTTAGGTTAGCGGTACCTCTATGTAGATCCTATGAAGATAAAAATAAGAAATTCATAAGAAACTACCCATTATTTACCTATAAACTCATAGGTTAGGGTTAGAACGGGGGGTACTGGAATTGGATGCTGTTTTGGTGCATAACACCTGCATGGTTATGTTATTACCAAGGTTCCG